>Ga0194123_10000217_pt1 | contig 117033 bp, 113 predicted proteins | sample TA2MahsurfametaG_5_FD_155479 | JGI IMG/M metagenome (GOLD analysis project Ga0194123, IMG submission 155479) | Freshwater microbial communities from Lake Tanganyika, Tanzania - TA2015023 Mahale A surface | ecosystem: Environmental > Aquatic > Freshwater > Lake | place: Tanzania: Lake... | reverse complement strand
TGTCCTGACTGCCCCTTCCGACCCAAAACCAAATAGTGTATAATATGAAGATGCCTGATTAGCTCAGTGGTAGAGCACTCGCCTTGTAAGCGAGCGGTCGTCAGTTCAAGTCTGACATTAGGCTTTGGATGGACTTCGGTTCTTCCATACGGGTCGGGACCATCATATCCGACCCACAACCTCTGGTAGTCTATTGATAAGGACACCCCGACAAGGGAGTTGGAAACTGGGTTTGATTCCCAGACAGAGGAAACGGGGAATTAGCTCATTTGGTAGAGCACTGCTTTTGCACGGCAGGGGTGAGGGGTTCGAGTCCCCTATTCTCCATCAATTCTTGTTTCGTTACCTAATATGAAATTATGGATGTTAACAAATCGTAATTCGAAGGAGACTTACGAAAGAGATAGATTCATAGAGGAATCTAAAAAACAAGATATTGATTTTTCTATAGTTTATGCTGATGAAATCGACTTACTAGTTTCTCGTGATGACCGCAAATCAATTCGTTACCAATCTAATATTGTTAGTCTACCTGATGTGTTACTCGCTCGCACTGGGTCTGCTACTGGCAATTACAACCTATCTGTTCTTAGGCAGTTTGAAAGGTTAAATGTACTAACATTACCAAACTCTGATAGTATTGTCGCCTCTAAAGATAAAATGTATGCCAATCAGATTTTGGCTCAAGCAGGACTTCCTATTCCAAAAACAATGCTTACTCGTTTTCCTAATAATTGCGATTTATTAGAAAAACAAGTAGGATTTCCTTGTGTTGTAAAAGTAGTAACTGGTTCTCACGGTGCTGGAGTTTATTTGTGTGAGAATAAAAAACAATTTAACGACTTATCAGAATTAATTTCTGCACTAGACTTTAGAAATTCTTTGATTGTCCAAGAGTATATTGAATATTCAAGTGGTAGAGACTTGCGTGTCATTGTGATTGGTGGTAAAGTTGTAGGTGCAATGAAGAGGGAGTCTACGGATGGGTCATTCAAGGCAAATATATCCCGTGGTGGGATTGGTCAACCATACGAAATAGATGATGAAATGGAAATGTTGTCGATACAAGTTGCGAAAACTCTCAATCTTGATATTGCTGGTGTCGATCTTCTATTTCATGAAGACGGATATCGAATCTGTGAAGCAAACTCCTCCCCAGGATTTAAAGGATTTGAAACAGCATTAAATATTAATATCCCAGAAAAAATATTTGCATATGCAAGACTGCGCTCTAATCTATGAAATGATTTCAAAAGACACACCATATAAACTAGCAGAAATTATACGTGATACCTGGCCAAATCTTTTTCACCTACGACCTAAGAAAAAATCATGGGAATGTACGACACAATCTACTGTTACCGAGACCTCGGACCAGACTTTTATAAAAAAGAATTACAAACCAAAAGTCTAGATAGTTGCATGACAGATTATTTCTTAGACCCATATGGTCAGTTATTTGAAATTGATTATTCAGGCACTGCAGACTTTGTAGAACTCTCAGAGGGCGATGATGGATATAATTCTGAGAGACCTTATTTAAATTTTGTATGGATTCCAAATGGTATACATGGTAAAATAAAACCAGCAAGAGTTAATTCTTTAGTTGAAACATATCCAACTAGATGGGATGGTCGCCATTCTGAATGGCCAACAGTCTATTTGTATTTTAGGAATGGTATCCTTAAAGAAGTAATTCATCCAGCATCAGAAGAAGAAATATCTAAATCAAATTTAGATATTCCGTCCTACTAAGTATAGGTTGTATAAATAAAACTGTAGCAAATTGTGTTGAAACTACGTGGCAAGTAAAAGAATATCGCAATTAGAAACTATCTCAAATGATCTTGTGACAGGGGAGGCAATCCTCCCTATAGTTATTTCCGATCCGCTTTTACCCAATAGAAAAGCAAAAGTCAATCAGTTGTTTCGTGGGTTATCTGCAGGGTCACTTGCTCAACCAGGTCTAGCTTTTGACTTAGACCGTGATACTGGATTGTATCAATCTGCTGTAAATGAAATTGGACTTACATTTGGCACTGCTGCATTTTATAATTCTCGTAGATTAAATACTGATGCATCATCAACACTTCTAATTAGAGCGATTGATAGTGCTTCAGCAACATCTAATATTGAGATGACTCCTCAAGGTAGTGGAGTCTTTACTGTTAATGGACCACTTGTACAGACAGATGCTCAATTCTTCTTGCAAGGAGACCAAAATCCAGCAAAGAGAGTTACCTTTAACGTTGATACAATTTCAACGCAGTCTGGCACACGTCGCTTCGATTTACCAAGCGTAGGTACTAATACTAGCACCACGTTAGTTGCTAACGACACCTTTCAAACAGTTACTAATAAAACTATTATTATTAAAGATAGTGAATTACAAGTAACTGGGTCTACTAACCCAGCAAAAATTGCCAAATTTGAATGTGATGCCTGGGAATCTCCAGGTCTTCATATCTATAGACTGCCTGATTTCAAAGAGTTAACACAATCTACATTACTTGATGATATTACTGAGCAAAATGTATTTAACAAAAATCTTGTTAATCCAACATTTTCAAATGTCCCATCAAATGATATAAATGTCCCAACACGTTATGTAATTTTTGATTCTTCGTTGTTGACACAGAATAGGACAGTTAAATTTCCAAACCTCAACGTTACTCTTGTTGGTGAGGAATCTACTCAAGTTATCTATAATAAAGTATATAAGGGTGCAGTATTTTGTGATACTGACCCCGATGAGGGAGAAACCAGAAAGATTCAATTGGACCTTTCTAATATTGAAAATAATCAAACATATCAGTTTGCATTTCCAGATAATGACCCAGCGGCACCTCTAAATACAACAGGCACAAGTATTCTTGTTTCTGAGAGAAAAACACAAACTCTCTATAACAAGACAATGGAATTAATGAAAATTAAAAATCCAGCAAACCTTAATGGTATTGTTATTATTGATGCCTCAAACTTAACTGGAAATCGTACTATTCAATTTCCAGACGCCGATGCAACACTTCTCTCAACTAATAATATTAGTAATGTTGCAATTTCATTCGGTGGTGCCATTTCCGCCCCTGTTTTGGGTGGACAAATAAGACTTCAATCATTTTTCCAAGCAGGTTGGTAATTTCAAATGACAGCAGGAAGACTCGCAGCTAAAAAACCAGCAGCAACCACAAATACAGTGTTGTATAGATGTCCTACCACAGTGACTGGTAGCACAGTAGTTAATGTCTGTAACCAAAGTGCATCTGGTGCAACTTATCGCATGGCTCTTCGTAACTACGATCAGGTCTTACATTTAGATGGACCTGAATCTAACAATGGTGGAGTAGCATCTTCCTACAAATTTACGAAGGGTAATCCGTTTAGTAGTTATAAATTAACACTTTCTCCAGGGTTTCAAAACGCTAATGCTATTCCAGGTACTATATTTTCCACAACGAATGGAGCAAAAGGAAAAATTTTAGATGTATTTAAGCCAATTTCTGATGTAACTTACTATGCTATTGTGCAAAAAGTTACTACTATTGGGGTTGTAGGAAATAGTATAGCTGGCACATTTTCTGGTGGAGAAACAATTACTGGAAATACTTCTGGAATTTCTACAGTGTTTAGAGGTCTTGCTGCTGGTGGCACTGGAATTGTATTCCATATTCCTGATGTTACAGCTGCAGCTACTAGCTTAAAGATTTCTCGTAATACTGGTCTTGCTACTGGTCAGTTAATAACCCTGAATGCTCCAGATGCTGGAGGTGAAATTGCAACAATTACTGCAATTAATACTACTACCAACACTCTTACAATTACTCGTGGGTCGTTGGGTACTACTGCAGCAGTTATCCCACCAGGTCGTGCTGTTAATAGTTGGTCAGCCTCTGCTACAACTTCTACAATTTCCGAAGGTGCAGTTTTTGCAGCAGGTGATGTTACTCTTACCGTTGCTAACTCTACAGGATTTGTATCTGGGTCATTTATTCGTATTAACAACGAATTGATGTCAATAACAGCAGTAAATGGTAATGATTTAACAGTAGTTAGGGGTCGCTATGGCACCGCTGCAGTTAACCATGCAGATGCATCTGTAGTAACTCTTCTTACAGATAATGGGACATATCTTGTTAATTTCTTCACAGAAGGCGAAAATATTACTGGTGCATCCTCAAACGCTTCAGCAACATTAAGTTTTGTAGCTACAGTATCTGCTGCGGTTGATTCTAAATACTTACTTACGACCACTGGAGGTGGGACCAATCATACACTACCTAATGCTCAAATTTATGTCTTGGGTAGAACTTATATTTACGATTTATCTGACGCCAGTTGTGCAAATTTTCCTCTTAAATACTCTACAAATAATGCAGAGGGTCCAAATGGCACACCTGCTGGCACTGAGTATACACAAGGTGTCTCTAAAGTTGGCACCGCAGGGTCTTCAGGAGCATATACTTCTATTGCTGTAGATGTGAATACATCACCAAACTTATTCATATATGCTGATGGCACTCCTGCAGGATCAACAACTGGTGTTGGATTTTCCGCTTCTGTCGATACAGATCCATTCTTCTTTGATATTTTTGTTTATGATGTTGCTGGAGAAACACTTGCTGTTGGTGATACTTTTACAATTAACGGAGTAACTCAAACCATTCAACCATCTGGTATTGAAGTTGGACCTTATGGATTTGTGCAAGATTGGGACCCTGCTAAGTGTCATTTAAAAGTTGCTCTTGGTGTTGGGTCTCCAGAATTTGTCGCTGGCAAAGAATTTTATGATACTCCAACCAAGAATTTAGGCACACGTGTAACAACTAAGGTTGTTAATGGTAAAATTCTTTCAATTAGTAATGTGGGTGCAGCAAATGCACTTCGTACCGCTGGCACTTATGCAAATCTTAAGGCAAATTCAACTTCTGGTCCTGGTAATATAACTAAAGCAACATTTACGGTTACAGTTGCTGCAGGTGGTGGTGCAACAGTGACTCTTGTTGATGGTGGTGAAAACTTTGTTGTTAGTAATACAATCACAATTAATGATAGTCAATTAGGTAATGGAGGTGCACCTGCTTTAACATTTACCGTTGCCAGTATTTCAACAGGGATTCATACAACCTCAACAGCATTGTATAGTGATGAAGACTATATTTTCTATGATAATTCAGTAGGAGCAAATGACACTGAAAAAAATTCATCTATTATAGTTGGTCCTGGTGAAAATCTTTTAGTATATTCTTCTGCAGCGAGTATTAGTTATAATGTCAATGGATTCGAATCTCCATCTGAAGACTTTACTGTGATTAATATGACTAAACAAACAACAACTTAATAAATACTCAAGATAGAAGGATTCCTATAAATGGCACTTACTCGTCTTAAGAATATCATCACGTCGAGAACTGGACGTATTATTTACGTTAACCCTGATGACTTTGATGCGTCAGATGCCTTTGACAATAGAGGTAACTCTGCATTGCGTCCTTTTAAGACTCTGCAACGTGCTTTTCTTGAAGTAGCACGTTTCTCGTATCGTGTTGGTTTGAGTAATGACGAATTTGATGCATTCTCAATCTACCTATATCCATCTGAATATATTATTGATAATCGTCCAGGAATGTCCGATTATAATCAAATTCAACCATTTAACGCAAATACTAATTTCGATATTACGTCTCCATCTAACGAACTTTATAAGTTTAATAGCACTCGTGGTGGCGTGATTGTGCCTCGTGGTTGTTCTATTGTTGGGTCTGATTTACGTCGCACAAAATTAATACCAAAGTATGTCCCATATCCTACAGTCCAGGGTAGTTTAGGTATTACTCTGGCAAACGAACCTGGACCGACTGCAATTTTCCGAGTAACTGGTGGTTGTTATTTTTGGCAAGCATCTTTCTTTGATGGAGATACTAATGGAGTATACTATCGTGATGACCTTTCTCAAATTGCTCCAAACTTCTCCCACCACAAACTAACATGCTTTGAATATGCAAATCTGACAGACTTGGAGTTATACTATCAGAAAATCTCCAAGGGATATGCTGTTATTCCTGACACATCTGGTATTCCTGCTCAAGACCAACTACAAGCGAGAATAGAAGAAAATAGAATTGTAGGTCCAATTTCGGATGAATTTGCTGTATCTCAAATTATTCGTAATGGACAAACTGCTACTGCTTTTACAGTTGATGAGCTTGGTAATCCTAAAAACCACGGATTCTCTGTCGGTGTCGCAGTTAATCTTTCTGGCATTACTGGTCCTACTGACCAGGACGCTCTCCTTTATAATGGGTCGTTTTTAGTAACATCTTCACAAGGAAATCAGTTTACTTATCAGATGTCAGCAGAGCCTTCTGGAAATGCTCTTGGCAGTAATATTTTAGTTAAAGTTGAAATTGATACAGTTGACTCCGCATCTCCATATGTTTTCAATATGTCATTGAGATCTGTGTGGGGTATCAATGGTATGCACGCAGATGGAGCAGAAGCTACAGGTTTCAAATCCATGGTTGTTGCCCAGTTTACTGGTATTTCGCTACAGAAAGATGACCGTGCATTTGTGCTTTATAATCAATCTACTCAAGCATATGAAGTGCAGGCAGCAGGTTCTGGAGCACATATTAATGGTCTTTGCAAATATAGAAAGGGTTGGCGTCACGCTCATATTAAAGCATCAAATGATGCATTCATTCAAGTTGTGTCTGTGTTCGCTGTGGGATTTGGTGACCACTTCTTTAGTGACACAGGTGGTGACATGTCTATCACCAACTCAAACTCAAACTTTGGTAATACCTCACTAAGGTCTAAAGGATTTAAATCAGTAGCATTTACTAAAGATAAAGCAGGTCAAATCACTCACGTTATCCCTCCCAAGTCTCTTTCGGACGTTGACGAAATTTCGATTAACTGGGTGACTATTGATATTACTAAAACTCGTAGTGTTGCTGACCCAACTAGACTATACTTGTATGGATATACAACTCAGACAGGTAGACCACCAAGTAAAATACAAGGATATACTGTTGGAGCAAGACGTGATAATCTTACTAGCCCAGACCAAATTTATGTATCATTGTTAGCTGCTGGTGCTAGTGCCCCAACAGTGCATTTTGCCAAAATAAATCCATCTGGACCAGCTGTTACTGGCACAAAAGCTGGAGATGACGATTCTCCACTTAAATGGGATACTGCAAGGAGTCAGTGGTATTTACAAGTTGATAGTGCTGGTAATACAATTTACACTACACTTCAAGCAAACTCTATTTACCAAAACTTAGGATTCACACCTACCACATATATTCGTAGAGTCCCCGATGCTCGTAACTTGGTTGACCGAATTTATCGTTATCGCTATGTCTTGAATAAAGATGCCTTCCCAGTACCTAGAGAACCTATTACTGGTTTTGTAATCCAACCAAGATCTTCTGAAACTAACTCTCCTAAGTATGGTAAGATATATTACATTTATGCAAAAGAAGTATATCAAGAGTTTATTCGAGGTGTGCAAGATGGTATTTACTATCTGACACTTCTTAATGCTTCAGTTACGCCATCGACTTCAAATTTTAATGATTTCTCCTTCTCTCAGAATACTGTTGACCTTTATCCTGCATTCGATAGAGATAATCCAGTAAGCGACCCATTAGCAGCAGTATCAATCGCTGATAACCAAACTATTGGTGAAGTTTTCACCACTGATGGTGCATCACCAACTCCAAATAATGATAATTTAAGGTCAATCACTAAAGAGACATCACAATATTTCTTACTAGAAAGTAATAATAATCTCGGATACAATACAACATCTAACGTATTGAATGGTATCGTAGTTACTTCAAGATTAGGAGAAGCTGAAGATAGAAAGATTCCTCTCAAATTAAATGCTGATACTTCTGTCCAACCAATTTTAGTTGAATTACGTCGTTATTCGATTCTTCGTGCTGGTGGACATACTTTTGAATATCTTGGATTCGGTCCTGGTAACTATTCAACGGCATTCCCATCTACTCAGGTTGAAGTTCTATCTCCAGCAGCAACAAGACTTTCGCAAGCATTGCGAGAAGGGTCTGGAGTTGCATATTATTCTGGTGTCAATAGTGATGGAGAGTTGTTTGTTGGTAACCAAGTTATTAACCCAGTTACGGGTCAAATTACTAATGAAGATATTGCACAACTTAATGTGCTAGGTGAAGAGGGCTCAACTATTGAAACATTCTCAGAATTAGTGTTAACTGATAAATTAACAGTTATTGGTGGTGCATCTAACCAATTAGAATCTGTATTCTCTGGACCTGTAACATTCCAAAAGAAAATCACGTCCCAAAATACAATCCAAACTGTTAACTTTACATTATCAAATGAAGATGGCACAGTGCTTAGAAATATCCTCATGGCAAATGCGGATAACAATGGTAATCCTGAATTTCCACCTGGTCTAGCATTTAACACTGGAGATATTTGTTATAACATTGAGTGGACTCCTGGCACTTTCTTAGGTTGGATTTATGATTCGGGTACTTGGTATAAGTGGGGATTAAGTGACACTGGACCTATTACATCAAATAGATTCTCAGGTGTGACCAATTATGGTATAGGCATAGCACCTGATGCTAATAATAGAATGAAAATTAGTGGTAATGTATCAGTAACTGGTAATATTGATGTGACTGGTAGATATGGTTGTGCAGATAAGTATTCTCTAGCAACTGGTGTTAATAACGGTAATAATGGTGTAATGTATACTGGTAATGGAACTACTACATCATTTGCTATTTCACCAGGGCATACTGCTTATTCAATTTTAGTATTCTTAAATGGTATTTGTCAGCGCCCAGGTATAGACTATACTGTTACGTCTAATGCTGTTGATTTTTCAATCAGCACACTTCCCCAGAATGGAGATGTTGTGCAGATTCGTGAGTTGGTCATTTAAAAAATAAATAGTTAAACGAATAGAGGCGTCAAATGGCTACCAAAATCATAGGAAATCAGATTGATGCTGTAACAAGAGCACTGGTAACTGCTCTAAAGGTTACAGAGCAAGTCAATTTGCCTGCTCTCAATCAGACGCAAATTAATGCTCTAGGCATACCACCATATGGCACTTTGGTGTATAATACCACCGAAGATATGGCACAAATCTACTTAGCAGATGCTGCTGCAGGTGTTCCTGGTTGGGATGATGTTGGCGGGGGTGGTCCTGCTGTAGGTGAGGATTCTATTATTCGTACTAATGGTCCCCAGATTAAAGAAAATATTACTATTGGACCAGTAGCAAATGGTGGCACAGAGTTTACTAATGGATTTACTGCTGGTCCAGTGCAAATTAATAATGGATTTACAGTAACTATCGAAAACGGTGCTACCTGGTTTCTTTTAGGTGGTGAAGATAATGATGTTGGTGAAGGTCGCGTTTTACAATTAAGATATGCTCAAACTCCCCCAACTCGTTATTTGATTTTTTCTGATAACTTAACTGCAATTCCATCATTAGAAGTTACACTTCAACCAACACATACTAATTCCAAGATTCTTTTATTAGCTAGTATTGCTTCTAATCAAAGACATGTTACTACATTTGGATTTTTAAGAAATAATAGTATTCTTACAACAAACCTTAGTGGTAATACTAACGTGAGTAGTGGTAGTGTTGCCACTGTTTATGATGGGCATGATACTGAAGACCATATGTATCATGCCACATTCATGTATATGGATATGCCTAATACTACAACACCTTGCACATATTCAGTTGGTGCAAGTGCTTCCTGGGGTGGTGGCGTCCGAAATTTATATATTAATGATAGACAGTCTAATGATATGAGAAGTATTTCTAGTTTAATTGCAGTTGAAGTTAGAGGTTAATATGTTTTCTGATGATGTGAAAGCAGAGGCAATTCGACGCCTCTCTAATGGAAGATCGTTTATTATGGAAGATGGTGATTTAACAAAAATCAGTTTTCCAAATGACCCGATGTATCAGGCGCCATATGCACCACAGATAGAGGCAATGTGCGAAGTTGTGCAAAAAGAAAATGATTTGGCAGCAAAATATGCACCAAAACCGAAACCAACAATAGAGCAACAACTAGAAAATTTATGGCATGATATTCATCATAATACCTTGAATACAGAAGGATTATTTTATAATTCTCTTTTATCCCACTTGCATAAATAAACTAGGAACAGTAGAATAATAAAATGTCTCAGCTAAAACTCGGTTCTATTAGAGATCTTCAGGGACTTGGTGGTTTTACACTTGCCGCTGGTGGCATTACTGCTAATGGCACTTTAACAGTCACTGATATTGTTATTGATGGCACTATCTCAGGATCTTCTGCTTTTATTCTTCCAAATCCTTCAGGAAATAGTGGTAGATTTTTAACTACCAACGGGTCTACTTTATCTTATGCAACAGTAACTACTGCATCTGGCATTAGATCAATTCAAGCATTTACTGGTAATGGCACTTGGACTAAACCTAGTGGTGTAAGAACTATTATGGTTACTGTTGTTGGTGCTGGTGGAGGTGGATCTGGATATTGTGAATCTGCTGGTGCTGGTGGAATGGCACAAAGACAAGTTGACGTAACTAATGTTTCTTCGGTATCAGTCACTGTTGGTACCCCTGGAGGTGGTACCAACTACGCTGGATGTGGTGGTAATGGAAATACTTCTTCATTTGGAAGTTACTGTTCTGCTGGTGGTGGACTTGGTGCTAATTGTTCTCAGCAACACTCTGGTGGATGGGGTGGTAATGGGTCTGGTGGTAGTTTGAATATCTACGGTGGCGGTGGTAATGGACATGGGTCTCACTACAGCTATGGGAATCATACTGCAGGATCATCCTATATGGGTGGTACCCAACCTTCATCTCACTCTAACAGTAATTATTCCCATAATCATCAGTCTCATTGTGCTTGGGGAGCAGGTGGTAATGGGTCCCGAGATGGTAACAGAGGTGCTAGAGGACGTGAAGGGATTGTGTATATCCATGAATACTTTGGTTAATAAATAACTAAAAATTAAGTCTTATGTCACAACTTAAAATTGCTTCAATTAGAGACTTAACAGGCGCTACTGGATTTTCATTCTCTGGTGGCGGGGTTTCTACTATAGGTACTCTTACAGTATCAAACCTTGTAATCAATGGACAAATCCAAGGAAGATCTAATTTTTTAATTCCAGTGCAATCAGGACATGCTGGAAAATTTTTAATGTCTAATGGTACAAATACAGAGTGGGCAACAGTATCTACTGCATCTGGCATTAGATCTATGCAAGTTTGGACTGGTAATGGCACTTGGAATAGACCTACTGGTGTAAGAAGTATTTGTGTGCAAGTTGTTGGTGCTGGTGGAGGTGGATCTGGATATTGTGAATCTGCTGGTGCTGGTGGAATGGCAGAAATGATTGTTGACGTAACTAATGTTTCTTCGGTATCAGTCACTGTTGGTAACCCTGGAGGTGGCACTAACTATGCTGGATGTGGTGGTAATGGAAATACTTCTTCATTTGGAGGTTATTGCTCAGCATCTGGGGGACTCGGTGCTAATTGTTCTCAACAACACTCTGGTGGATGGGGTGGTAATGGGTCTGGTGGTAATATAAACGTTTATGGTGGTGGTGGAAATGGTCATGGGTCTAACCATAGTTATGGCAATCATACTGCTGGTGTATCTTATATGGGTGGCAGTCAACCCTCATCACATAACCAATCTAATTATTCCCATCGTCATGAGTCTCATTGTGCTTGGGGAGCAGGTGGTAATGGGTCCCGAGATGGTAACAGAGGTGCTAGAGGACGTGAAGGAGTTGTAGTCGTATATGAATACTTTGGTTAATAAATATATCTAAGAAGGGGATTGTGTAATGAGCATACTTAGAGTTACATCTATTAAAGACCAGCAGGGTCTCAGTGGATTTAATCTTGCTTCAGGAGCAATTACATCTCATGGCACATTAAAAATCACTAATATCAATATTAATGGTACAATTACAGGGTCTTCTAAATATATTATTCCATCATTAAGTGGAAATAGTGGTAGATATTTAACTACGGATGGAGCAAACTTATCTTGGGTTCCAGTATCTAGTGCTAGTGGATTTAGATCTATGCAAGTTTACACTAGCAATGGTACTTGGACTAAACCTAGTGGTGTAAGAAGTATTAGAGTGCAAGTTGTTGGTGCTGGTGGAGGTGGATCTGGATATTGTGAATCGGGTGGCGCTGGTGGAATGGCAGAAATGGTTATCGATGTAACTAATGTTTCTTCAGTGGGAGTTAGTGTTGGTAACCCTGGAGGTGGCACTAACTACTCTGGATGTGGCGGTAATGGAAATGGTTCCTCATTTGGAGGTTATTGTTCTGCTGGCGGTGGTGTTGGTGCTAATTGTTCTCAACAACACGCTGGTGGATTGGGTGGTAATGGGTCTGGTGGTAGTTTGAATGTCTTCGGCGGCGGTGGAAATGGTCACGGGTCTCACTACAGCTATGGGAATCATTCTGCAGGAAGATCCTATATGGGTGGCAGTCAACCTTCATCTCACTCTAATAGTAACTATTCTCATAATCATGAGGCACATGCAGCTTGGGGTGCTGGTGGTAATGGGTCCCGAGATAGTAACAGAGGTGCTAGAGGACGTGAAGGAGTTGTAGTCGTATATGAGTATTTTGGTTGATATAAATAACAACGAAGGAGTTTAAATCTATCATGGCAAAAATCGCTATTATATCCCGTGCTACTGGAGCAATCACAGATATTTGTGATGAGGAAGATAAATTTGAAATTTACGAAGGTCCAGATGCCGATATGAAATGGTGCGATGTGCCAGATGATTGCACACATGAGCATGTAATGATAAATGGGCAAGTTGTCCATCACTCAGAGTGTGAAGATCTTCGTGCAGCGGCAACTGTTTCTAGAATGGTTGGATATGGAGATGTGGGTGCACAACTAGATATGCAATATAAAGATTCTTTAGATGGTGGCACACGCTGGGTAGACCATATTAAAAAAGTAAAATCTGAAAATCCAGCACCATCATCTATTCCCCCATTTGTGCCAAATCCAAAGTTAATACAACTTCCAGGTAGAGCATCATGGGACCCATGGGTTGACAACTGGAAACCGCCACGCTAAAATAACTGAGTCATAAGCATAATACATAGAGGTGGAGACACCTCTTTTTTTATATGAAAATTGAATCTATTTGTATTGTTGGTGGTGGAAGTAGTGGATGGATGTCTGCTGCTCTATTGTCAAAATCATTTCCAGATATTGAAATAGCATTAATTGAATCTAATGTCACAAAACCTATTGGGGTTGGAGAATCTACTCTAGGGCAATTCAATAGATTTCTTCATCGCTTGGAATTACGTGATGAAGAATGGATGTCAAAATGTAATGCAACATTTAAAACTTCCATTGCTTTTAAAAATTTTAGAGAAAATAATGGTGAGAGATTTCAGTATCCTTTTGGAAAATGGGATCTTAATGATGATTATAAACGAAATTTATTTGACTTCTTTGCGCTACAAAGCAGATATGGAATGGAGCAATATCCTCCAGAAGAGTTTGCTCGCTTCTATAATATGAATACTTATCTCGCAGATGAGTGTAAAATTGCAGAGACTATTCCTAATTCAAATTATGACTCGGAATGGGATACTGCCTATCATTTAGATGCTGATTTGTTTGGAAAATTTCTGAGAGATAGTATTGCTCTTCCCAATGGAGTCGTACATATCAAAGGAGATATTGAAAATGTTGTCAAAACACCAGATGGCACCATTAATTCTATTATCACAACAGATAATGATACAATCAGTGCTGATTTGTTTATTGATTGCACAGGATTTAAATCGTTGTTGTTAGAGCAACACATGGGAGTTGAGTTTAAATCATTTAATCATCAGTTATACAATGATAGAGCGTTAGCAACTCAGATTCCATATACTGATAGGATTAATCAGATGGAAACTTATACTGATTGTGTTGCAATGGATGCTGGTTGGATATGGAATATACCACTCTGGCATCGTGTAGGCACTGGTTATGTTTATAGCAGTAAATATATTTCAGATGCTGATGCTGAAAGAGAGTTTAGAGAATATCTATCAAATAGATACTCTGCAGAAGTTGCTGAGTCTGCACATCTTCGCCCAATTCGTATTAAACATGGAAAACATGAAAAAGCATGGGTAAAGAATGTTGTTGGTATTGGATTATCTTACGGATTTTTAGAACCATTAGAGTCTACAGGATTGATGACTACACATGAAAATCTCATGTTTCTAAGTGATATACTACAACGTAGAAATGGATTTGTGTCTAAAATTGACAGAGATAGTTTTAATTTTATCGTTGACAATGCGTTAGAGACAATGAAAAACTTTGTTGCTATGCATTACACATTGAGTCAACGAGAAGATACTCAATATTGGAAAGATATAATCACTCATGTTGATTTAAAATCTCAGGTTGGGGTGAAGCAATCAACATATATTGCTGCATCTGGACATTATAATATCTTGTTAAATCCAGAAAATATATACAATGATTCCAATTACAATGGACTTCCATATATCATGGCAGGTCTTGGATATAGACCTATTGTAGACTTTACAATAAAGGAAAGAAATGTTAATCTAGAAGAGTTAGAAATTTCTCACTCTAAATATCAACAAGACAGAGAAGTTATGTTAAATTGGGTACAACAACTTCCTTCACACTATGAATATCTAAGGGATAACATTTATGGGACTGATGAATATCTTTAAAAAGAAACTATGGGTTAGGTTTTATTCAGTTGACCCTGGTGTTGCTGAATTACAACCTTGGTTTCCAGCAAGAAAACTTCATAGAAAGTGGAGGACTGATGCATTAAAATTAACTGCAGATAAATCTAAACGTTGCCCATATCTTAAAGTAAAACATATGTGGGAGAAAGCAAATGCAGAACTAAGGAGAGAAAATTATAACCCTCCATCCCCTGGTCATGCTGTAACTTGCCCTGCAATAACTTCAATCATGGACTCTGGTTATGTACTTCCATGTCCAGCAGATATTCTAATTAAGATAGGTGATAACGCAATAGATTTTGAGTGGTTATCTCAAGGACTATTTAATGTCACAGTAGGAAATCCTCGATTTGTAACAGGACATATTCCACAACAAACTGAAGGTATGCGTCATTTAGTTGACCAAACAAAAGATGTTTTAGATACGACAATTAAACTTGAATTACCATGGAGAGTGCAAGCACATCCCGATGTTGTGTTTATTCAAATGCCTATTCCATATTGGGATGAAGATAGATTTACTCCACCCACAGGAGTTGTTGACCCATCATATTCGTATGAAATTAATTTACAATTGTTCTGGCATAAGTTAGACCCAGGTGAATATTTAATTAAAGCAGGCACTCCATTATGTCAGTGGGTGCCAGTGCATAGAGATTTTTTAAAAATGAAAGGATGGAATATTGTGGTTGAATCAGCAAATGATGAGGACTTTGCTAACAATCAAATTATGGAATATCAGAGGCGTATGCACTTTTTAGAATCCAGTAATTTAAAAGAGAGAATCAAAAATCATAAAGCAATTCTTGCCCTAAATAAAAACATTAAGAGGTTTATGTAATTATGTCTGAGCAAACTGTAACTGAAGTAAATCTTGCAGAACTAGCAGGAATACCAACAAGTGAAGAAAGTCTAGAAATTGATAAGAGTAAGGAAATTCAAGGACTTATTACTTTTGACCAATTAGTTAATAATTTTCTACAACAGCACTCTGATGCTGTAGAAGATTACAAAAAGTTGAGAGAAGCACTTGACAATATGCATTATACTTCTACAATCACTAAGATTTCTTTAGAAGAATTGCAATTTAAAAAAGATCATATTAATAAACTTGTTGGTGCAATCGAAGCAATGTCCTTATATAAGAAACATGTTGACCCAAGTGTAACTGATAAAGATTTCATATTTGAAGATGATTGAAACTAATTTGATATTTCCAACACCATTGTGGATTCAGGATGATGTTGGACTTGATAGAGATAAACTCTTAAAATTTGTTGACGTAGTGCGAAATGAAGACCCAGATGGGAGAGTAGTTAGTAACAACGGTGGATGGCAATCTCATGACTTTGTTGATGAAGTTATGAAAAATAATCCATTGCATGAGTTGAGAAGTAAAATTCTTGAAATGGCATATTATTGTGCAGACAAGTTTGGATTTCAAAATTATACATTACGCATTGTTAATCTTTGGATGAATGTAAATAATCACGGTCATAGTAATCTTATTCATAACCATCCAGGTAGCGTTATGTCTGGTGTTTATTATTTAAGTGTGCCTGATTGCTGCTCTGGGGCACTTAATCTCTATAGAGATCTTAATATTCAAATGATGAAAGAGTTTTGGGGAGCAGGTAATAATTTTAACAAAAACTCTAACTTAAATGAAGATGTAGTTACATTTTCTCCAGTAAATGATTATATGGTGATGTTTCCCTCTTGGTTATTACATTCTGTTTCTAAGAGTAACAGCGATGGGGAAAGAATATCTATTTCTTTTAATATACAAGCATTTTCAAATTATTATCATGAAATATATCCAGGTAAACAATCTTCTAGGAAAATCTTATCATTCTAGATTGTTTGATATGGTTAGTGGAATGAAAGGATTTCCGTGGTATTTTCTATCTGAAGATGTTGCATATACACCACACAGTTATGCTTTTGGTGATACAAAATTATTAGACATGAAACCTGAAGAAAAATCAATTGGTTTTACTCATCTCTTAATTGATAATCATGGTGTTGAAAGCCCATGGTTGCCCCATTTTGCCCCATTTCTTGATACTATAAAGGATGTAATGCCCGCCCCAATAGAATTTACTAGAGTTAGACTTGCATTACAATTAAATAATGGAAATGGTGGACATCATAATGGTGTGCACACCGATAGTGAAAAAGATCATTACGCTGCTCTATATTATTTTCATGATTCCAGTGGTGATACTGTATTTTTCAATGAGTATGATGACCCAAACTATGGTAATATAGACGAGAGATGGCATAAAGCACGTACGCAAGAATATACTGAGTGTAAAAGAGTAACTCCAAAAGAGAATACTTTATTTGCCTTTGATGGACATCAATTTCATTCATCAAGTAATCCATCTACAAATCCATATCGGATAATTTGTAATCTTAACTTTGTATCTGATTATGATATCTTCTCTTCTGACACAACTACATGCAACTAAAAAGTGGGCAATAAACGACGACCCACAGTATTGGCAAGGAATTGTTGAAGATCCTCATGTTTTTGCTACGTGGGATGAAGTTGAATTGTGCATTAATAATCCACAATTTTTTGATATGCAGTTGATTGATAAAGTGACTAACAAATATATCAATATTGTGCGGTATGACAGAGCATGGTCTAAACCTTCCTCAGATGCTAAAGATATTCGTGATGCTTTTATTGATGGACATACTTTAATTATCAATAACTTTGATTTAATTACTAGACAAAAGCAACAGATATTACAGCAGTTTGAAACTTATTTTCCAAATACAAAATCTGCTCTTCATGTATATTGTGGACTATCACCTAGTAAATCATTCAAAATACATGAAGATTTTGCAAATAATTTTATTATTCAAGTTGAAGGTATTACTCATTGGAAAGTTTATAAAAATAGGGCGTCTTATTTGGTAGATAGATATGCCTATGATATAGATGAAAAAGATTTAGAATGTGCTATTGATGTCGATCTAAAACCAGGAGACATGTTGTATATTCCAAATAGATGTTTCCACTATGCTCAACCTCAGGAAAAAAGACTTTCTATAAGTGTGCCAATGCAGCACATGGCAGACCACTTAAAATCCATTGATAGGAATTATTATGAGATACCTAGACCCGATTAATTTATATCCATACATTTATAAATCCCACTTTGATTTTAAGTTTGATACTATCAAAAGCAAAGTTGATGAGTTTATTGCTCAAGCAGATAGTTTCGCTAAAGAGAAAAAATTAGTTACTCTTGAGAAAGATGGTGGTATTACAACTGTGACAGTTTGTAGAACTACCCCACCACACACTTGGGATGAATTTGATGATTTCAAACCATGGTTATTTGACCAGATTAATGATATTTGGAATTATTGGAATCTTGCCCCAATGAATAAACATTTATCTGAATCTTGGATTAATATGCATCCTACTGGTGCATATACTGCTGAGCATCATCATCAAAATGTCCAAGTTGCTGTTGCTGCATATTTGAATGTGCCAGAGGATAGTGGTAGATTATTGATTAAAAATCCATTACAAATATACAAATTAGGAGAACCATTAATTTATCATTATTATGAAAGACACCAAGATTGGTTACCAATAGAAGTTAAAACCAATGATGTATTATTTTTTCCTGGATGGTTGACTCATAAAACAGAAAAGAATCTTTCTACTGATGATAGATATGTTATGTCATTGAATATTATGGGGAATTATATATGATTCAGATTACCGATACAAAATTAGATACAACTGAGTTTGTTGAGCAGTTTACTAATCTCCCCTATAGATGTAATCGCGTTGATGTGCCACCAACAAATGAAAATCCAGAGTTAGAATTGGCAGGGACATATTGGACACATCAATTATATAATTTTTGTCCAGTAGAAAATCCAACATATTTTCAAAGTGTTGGGTTAGATGGTTCTAATAATCCATTGTGGGAAGATATTTTAACATATCTTGAGGCAGTTGTGCCTGGTGTTCCTCCTCGTGATGAATGTTACTCTGCATATATTAATGTATTAAGATTTGGCAATTCTCCAAGTATTCATTGTGATGCCCCATATTTTGTGTCTAAAAATAAAACATTAATAGTTTATTTGAATCCTGTTTGGCATCCTGAGTGGGGTGGTGAAACTGTATTTTTTGATGATACATTAGATGCTAGATTTATTGTGCAACCCAGACCTGGTAGATGTATATTATTTGACGGTAGAATCCCACACACAGCGAAAGCACCAGGACTAAAATTTCTTTACAATAGATTTATTCTTGCGTTTAAGTATATGGATAAAGAGGAACGGGAAAAGTTATTTCATGAGCACGAGATGCAAAATAAACCACCAGTGTTTGACCAAGGTATCGCTGGATTCGATCCTAAAACTGTAAAGGAAATATGGAGTAATATTGATTACTATCGCCGTCGATAATGTATTTTTGTTAAATAGTAATAAGATGGCGAGGTGTGTTATGTTCCCAAAATCTGCTATCCTCACTGCTGAGGAAAAGTTTATAGTCAGACAATCTCTTTTCTTATATCAGAAGAATTGTTACGAAAAAATGGGTGATATAGCATCGTCTAAACGTGACCTTATAAAAAGTATTGTGGAAAAACTATCACTCTCTTGACATATGACTATTCCTCTGCTAATCTCAGAAAGCGTACCTAAAGAAATAGGAAACATTTTGAAATCTCTAGAAGTTGGACAATTCGCAAGATATAAAGGATTCACAGGTAAAATTGCATTTGTCGATGATGAATATATTACACTGTGTTTCTCTGAAACAGAACAAGATGAAGGGTCACGAAGATCACATATGGAATCGTGTTTGATAATTTATCATAATGAATGGGATGATCTCGAGATTGAAGATGCTCATTTTTATGATATCAAGAGTTATCGTGGAAAAGTGAATGACCATCCTGGTAATGAGTTGCTACCACCTGTGCCAGTCAGATAAGTGTCACTTGGTCTTGACCGCACGGTAAATCTGTTGTATATTACGGAGGTCGTCAGGGATGGCGACCAACAAAATTAACAACGGAGAAACACTATGACTAATCAAACTGCTGCAATCAACGCAATCGAGCAACTTACCCCTTGGGTGATTCGTGAAGTCAACCGTTATGTGCTGGAGATCTATCGCACATATGCTGGTAAGACGCTGCAGCATCAGAAAGATTCTATGAATACTGCAGATTTCACAAAACTCTTCCAATACATCGTGAATGATGTCATTGAAGAAGGTATTCGTGTCCTGGGTATCAACGGCAAACGCGAAGAAAATGTGGGTTATGACTATATCATCGAGGGTTGTGAAGTAGAGTTTAAACTTGGTGGTGGCGATAACAAATCGTCTTTCGCCACAGGTAACAAAACCTCTCACTTCGGTGGTGCTAAGACCAACCTCGTATGGTCTATCAAATACACCTTCAATAACAATCAGGTTGATAGTTTCGGAATGGTTGTGATTGATACTAACCTGACCGAATCTAACGTGTGGAAATCCTCAGGCGGTCGCAAAGACTCTTTTTCCACTCTCGAACTGCTTGTGGGTGAAGAAGATTGCATCCTCTCACAGTTTGGTGTTGTGAAACCAGCAACCAAGAAACTGCAATTCCTCACTCTGCCTACAGAAGTGCTGCTCTGATTCTCTACCTCTTGACAAATATCATGGGCATAGATACAATGTATCTGTGCCTTTTTAATGTCTTCATGGAGATTAATAAAACTTACAACATCAACTGCATTGACGGCATGAATCAAATGGATGCTGAGAGTATAGATCTCTGCATCACATCGCCACCATACGATGACCTTCGCACATATAATGACAGCAGCAAATGGGATTTCAATGTCTTCAAAGATGTTGCACACGCTCTCACTCGTGTGCTGAAACCTGGCGGTGTTATTATGTGGAATGTGGGGGATGCCACCATCAATGGTGGTGAATCTGGTAGCAGTTTTCGTCAGGCATTGTATTTCATGGAGGAGTGTGGATTGCGTCTGCACGATACTATGATTTACGAGAAGTCTGGTATTGCATTTGCTGCTGGTCCCCATAGTGTGCGTTATTCGCAAGCATTTGAGTATTGTTTTATCCTCAGCAAGGGTAAACCTAAAACAGTGAATATCATCATGGACAAGAAGAACAAGTGGGTAGGTATATCTTCATGGGGCAATGCTAAGGCAAGGAAGAAGACAGGCGAGTTGGAAGATGCTGGTAAAAAGAGTAAAGAAACAAGAGAATGGGGCGCCAGGACTAATATCTGGCGTATCGTTAATTCAGGTGGTTTCGGTCAATCCAGCAAGACATCTTACAAACATCCTGCTACCATGCCTGAAGAGTTAGCACGGGGTCATATCATTACCTGGAGTAATCCTGGTGATATTGTATTAGACCCATTCATGGGTAGTGGCACCACTGCACAGGTTGCATTGGAAGAAAACCGTAATTTCATTGGATTTGAAATTGACCCTGAATACTATGATATGTGTGTAAATAGAATTACACCATTCCAAGATAATTTACTTACTCGATTATCATGTTGAGAGCAAAAGCATTAGTTTATCCAAAAACTCATAAAGCAGTTGTTAATTATGCAAATTATTTGAATAGCAATCCACTGGTGCATATAGAGCATAAAGAAGCACAACGATGGTTTTTTTCTGCTATAGATAATTCAGACTATTGGTTTTGGGTTGATGTGCCAGAAGATGAAAATTGGTCGTTTAGGGAGTTAACAGATGGAGACAGTTGAATCACCACAATATGATAAAGATAGTTTGAAAGTAACAGAGAATGAGGATGGATCATTTGCTATTGAATGGGACCCTGAAGATCCTGTTTGGTATATACTTAATGATATGAATGAAGAGCAAATAAGTGAGTTTTTTTCTAACGCCGTTGCTCAATATATTAAAGACCTTGACCTAGATATAGGTGACCTAGAAATTACCCCTGAGGAAACAGACAATGTATCAATTCACGATGACTGAAGTGCCAGGCGAAACTGACGCACCATGCAGTGATATAAATTATCACAGACAACAGTTACAAAAATGTGTGGCGGATATGGAAGATATACTCACATCATATGTGGAAGAAGATGTTCTTACACCTGGTGAGTTTGCAAAATGTTTTCGTGATGCTCTTCAACGTATGAGTGCATATCACAAATCACGCACACAACTTCTTGATGATTGCGAAACTTTACTATTCACTAGAAACGATGGATGAAGCAAATAAAGCAGTTAAAGCATACGAAAAAGTGCAAGAATTATTCGGCAAATATAGTGAAGAAGTAATGAGTGCTGATGAATTAAATCAGTCCATCATGGATAGAATCAACGCATCTCAAGAATTGCTACAGATATTGACCGATGCCGATAAGGCGCGAGGTGGTGACAATTATTAAAGTGGCACACTGGGTCTTGCAACTGCCCCAAATGTCCAATATATTACCTAGGCAATCAAACAACGCTCATGACTCCCGACACTTATTCTTTCTCTGGTGATGCTGTTACCTTCCTTGGTTTGGTTGGTGTTGCTTCGACGCTGCTTATTGTTGTTACTGCTTTCCGTCGTTACTACAACTCTCCTCTTCGCAAATGATTTATCTTGTCCAACTTTATGTTGGTGGAAAACTATTTACTGAAGAGGTGCAAGCAGTAAATGCACAAGATGCACGTCAAACTGCTTTAGCGCGTAATCCAAAGGCAAAAGTAGTAGGTGTTAACGTACGCTTCTAATTTAACCCCCACAAATACACTATGACTATCGAAGGACGCCCCACATTGCAAGTCGATTGGGATGCTGAATACAACAAGCAATGTAAAAGTCGCCTTGTTGATTCAGTACATGAATATCTCGAAAATGACTGCCCTGCAGATGAGTTCGTAGGCACTCTGATTGAAACCCTCAACGAGTCTATTGAATATCATCAAAAACATATTGCTCGTTGTCAGCAATATCTAGATTCCATCTCCACCGTTAAGTAAAAGGACCGCAATTCTTATGACTATGCTTTACGACGAAATCCTGAAATCTGAAGAGAATGATTTGGTTAATAAAGTGCCAGAATTGATTGAGGAGCAACTTGAATGTCTCAAGATTGATTATATCACTCAGCGACTATTTGATATGAAACGCGGCGGAGTGTATGATTATGCATTTGATTGTTTTTGGGACTCTCTTAAAGGTCTTCATCAAACAGATGTAATGAATCAAATTGTAGAGTTTTACGATGAAGATTGGTTAAAAGATAGGATTAAAGGTATTCCTGATGCAGATGAGTTTCAAAAACATCATGAGTTTCTCCATGGATCGTAAATACGTTATTACTTTTGCCCTTTCCTTTCTTGCCATAATTGGATGGAATCTATTTTTGATTCAACGAGATGACAAACTGTATAAGGCATACTATAAAGAAACTGCCAAAGAACAGTATTGTGCATCTCTGAAAGTCTGGCACCCAGACTGCCAGGTAGAGTGACAGTTGGACAACTGTCCATTCACGCCCCCATGACGGTCAATGGTGTGCCTATAATACAGGTATGCAAAACAACCACTACGTCCAACAGATCCTTTCCCAAGGCAAGGAACCCAGCAAGGCACCCGCTGCCACTGCCACCTATCCCCGTGAAATCCACGGGCGAGTCTTTCAGACTGAGGCGGAGTACCGTGAGGCACTCCATGACTTCCTGAATGGCATGTGACAGTTGGACAACTGTCCATTCACGCCCCCATCGCGGTCGATGGTGTGCCTATAATACAGGTATGCAAAACAACGACCCCATCTCTCTCGCTCTCACTGCTGACTTCGAAATGCTGAAACTCCACATGGAATCTGACCTGCAAGCATACATGTGCGACACTCATCTTCCTGTTGAAGATTGTGTCGATTGGGTGTGCGATCGTTTCAATCTCGATTGCACTGATGACCTTGTTGATTGGGTCTTTGATGTCTACGATGCTTTCTGGGGTAACTGATGAAAATGTATCGCGTTCAAGTTGAGTGCTACGATGGATGTACCACTGTTTGGTATGAAAGATCCAAGGCAAAGTCTGCCGTCGATTTGATTCTCCGTCGTGTCTACAGTCAACTCTGTGGACTCAACATCAAAGAAATCTCCGTTACTCCTTCAGTCTGAAATGAATTACGACATTGATGAGCGTCAAACTAGCATCGACAACATGGGTGATTCCCTGTTTGAAATGTTGCAATCTGCTGCTAATTGTGGTAATGTAGGTAATGCAAAAGCAATCCACGATGAATGGATTGTTGATGGTAATGACCCCGAAGATAATCACTATGAGTTTATCTTTTTGGATAAATTAGAATGACACATCACGATTTACTGATTGACACTTTGATGACATATCTTTATGATTCTTATATCAAAGGTCGTAATGATGAAACCTGGGACTTCTATCTCGATGGTGAAGTAAAAGCACAGGAAATCCTAGAAGTAGTTGAAGAGTTTCAACAAATGAGATGTAAATTAGGTAATAGAAAAACTTATACACAATGGAGGGCATCTGACTGATGGCATTAGCACAACAAGTAACAGATTCATTAGATGAAGCAACATCATCATTGCGTAATGCATTAGCATTTGCAGCACGACAAGAGCGACCAATCGTTTGCACATCTATTTCAGAGATGTTATGTCGTATTGAACAACTTAAGTCATTTGATGGATTGCTAGATAAAATGGATAAAATGCAAGATGACATTAGTAGGCAATTAGGAGATGATTAGTATTCTCTTTGGGGTAGTTGGTTTTGCCCTCGGATATAAAGTCGGTTTTTTCTACGGTTTTAAGTGCGGGCGCGATGATGAAGCGGTGCTCGCGAGAATTATCGAAAAAGAACGAAATCTCTCTAGTCATAGCAATGTATCTCACGTACGCGACCCCTGGGATGATTCTGCCAATGGTGTTGCCTGAGTCAATTTGCCATAAGCAACGCTAATCGGTCAACCTCTTGACTCCCCACCCGATCCCCCCTATATTACCTAGGTAATCGAAAGACACCAAGTGCAACTGTCCACCACTTCTCAAATCGACGGCAATCCCTCCATGACTGTTGATTATTTCCCTGTGAAAGATAACACTCGTTTCATGCTGAAAGTGCTCAAGTTTCAAGGTTTCGGAATGAGCACCAAATGTATCACCAAGAGTGAGTTTCAACGTGAAATCAATGAGCGTATTGGTTTCGGTTGGGAAGTGACTGGTTTCAACACTACTCCTCAACTCGTCAATCCTATGAATGGCGCCTGTTGATGAATGTAGTTGACCTTTCTATCCTTGCCACCTTCATTCTTTTAGTTGGTGGCATTGTATTTTTCTTCAAAGCAATTTACCGCTAAGTACACAACGTTATGGCAACCCGCTCTCGCATCGGTCTTCAACTCGCAGACGATTCTGTGCTCTCTATCTATTGTCACTGGGATGGTTATCCTGAGTACAATGGTGTCAAACTTCAGCAACATTTCAACACTCGTGAGAAGGTTGCTGAGTTGATTGATGGTGGTGATATCAGTGCTCTCTATACCAATGTCGGTTGGGATAATGAGACACTACCTGAAACTGGTCCTCTCTATTATTCTTCTCGTGGTGAAGAGAATCGTGGTCCTCGTCATGACTGGCGCATCAGCGATTATCTCACGCAAGATGCAGAAGAATATGCCTATCTCTTTACCACTGATGGTGAATGGTTGTGCTACGATACTTGTAAGTGGCATGACGTAACTTATCTTGAAAGTGTAAAGATTCCCCAGGAGCAGGTGACAGCAGCATAACTGTCCACTGGGAGCAGCAATGCTCCCATTTTGCTCTATATTACATAGGTAATCAAACAACAGACCCATGCTCTGGCAAGACCGCAACGGCACCTGGCACTCTACTCAATCTCCCATCGATGCTAAAATCGAGCAAGCAATGATTGCAGACAATGCTGAAAAAGTGTGGACCGAACGTGAATTGTCTGGTGATGCACTGTTTGACGAACTCTTTGGCGGTTGATTCCACTTTCCTTCAACAATTCTCATGACTGCTACTACCTTCGACCAATTTGTTGCTGAGCAAGATGCTCGCAATACTGTGCAACTCAATGTCATCAAATGGACTTGGTTGTTGTGTGATGCTCTGCGCCAGAATTATATTGATTACAGTCTTCGTAATCATTACAAGTCTCTTCAACGTGGGGAAGATACTAACTTTCACGAAGCATGTATTGTTGACTTGAAGAATGGTCATTGTGAATATGACTTTACTTTTGAGAGTGGTAAAAAATATCACAAAGTTATCATGAGCATTGACAATGGTGGCAGACTGCCCAACTCTCGTAGTGTGCATTGCTTCATTGACAAGAAGACTGGTGAAGTATATAAGTCTGCATCTTGGAAGTCTCCTGCTAAAGGTGTACGTTTCGACCTGCGTAATATCAAGCAACGTGAATGGTTGTTTGCACATGCAGACTGGGCAGGTCATTATCTCTACGCTCGATAGTATAATTGAAACCAGTTACCAAACTGGCACATTCTCACCCCCTGGAGACCCCTGGGGGTGCTTATAATATCTGAGCAATCACAGATTTCATGAAACTTCGTCCCCACCAGATTCGTGCACTTGATGCAATGCGTCAACATTGCAAAGGTCAAATTGTCATTCCTACTGGTGGTGGCAAGACTTTTGTGATGATTCACCATACGCTGCATCTTCTCAACAATCCCCGCACGATTGTTGTTGTTGCTCCGCGTATTCTTCTTGCTACTCAACTGTGTGATGAGTTCGTGCAAGAGTTGCAGGAGCATCCTCACAATGCAGTGCATGTATGTCATGCTCACAGCGGAGAATCGCACTATTTTCACTCTACCAACAGTGACAACATTGCGCTTTTCAATAATACTGCGCGAGCAGCAGGTGAGTCCTGCATCATATTCACTACCTACCACAGTTTGCCCCGCATTGTTGATGCTGGCATCGACGTAGATTGTATCTATTTTGATGAGGCACACAATGGTTGCGCGAAGTCTTTCTTTGTGAGTGTTGCTGCGATGTCTGACATGGCACAATCTTGCTACTTCTTCACTGCAACTCCGCGCATCTCTCAGAAACATGACCGTGGCATGAATTATGTGCCTGTGTGGGGTAACGTTATCGAGAATGTGCCCGCACCTGAGTTGATTGCTGGTGGTAGTATTATTCCTCCCACTATCGTACCTTTTCACACTGAGCATACTGTAGACAAGCAGAATCCGCATATTGTGCACTCTAACACTGTGCAAGATATCATCGACAATCTCGATGAAACTCATGCTGCTAAGGTGTTGGTTGCTGTGCCATCTTCCAAGGTGCTCGGTAACATCCTCGGTCACACAGATATCATCAGTCAACTGCAAGAGCGTGGATACGATGTACTCCACGTCACATCCAAGTTCGGTGCTTATGTCAATCAAACCAAAGTCAATCGCGAAAAGTTCTTTGAAACTCTCACTCAATGGGGTAAAGATGAAGCGCGTAAGTTTGTTCTCTTTCATTACAGCATCCTGTCGGAAGGTATCAACGTCCCTGGTCTCACTCACACGATACTTCTGCGGAATCTTAACATCGTCGAAATGGCACAAACTATCGGTCGCGTTATCAGACTTGATAGGAGAGATTCCGCTGACATTGCGAGCGGTGCTATTCCTCCTGGCGCTCTGCATTTGTATCGCAAATCCACTGGTTACGTTACTGTGCCTGTGCATCGCAATTATGGTCCCCAAATTATCAAACGACTGCAGCGAGTAGTTGACGAGATCTTTGTGAATGGCACCGCTCCCACCGCTCTCGTGTGACCTGGTGTCCTACCATCACAAACACCATCAGCACCGCTGTAGTGGACACTATGACGAACTGTCCACCAGAGGTCGCCAGGCGCCCCCAGAGACCCTATATTAAAGAGGTCAAGGGGGGAAAGACCTCCCACACTTAATTCCCAATCGTGAATCGTCAAGAACTTCTCGAAGCATACATCGACCGCATCCTTGACAACATGTCCACCAAAGATTTGATGCGTTTGGTAGGCGACCAGATCGAAGAAAATCTCTCTGGTTATAGCGACGAGGAACTGATTGCAGAGGTTGAAGAATATTATCCTGACCTGCTGGAGGACTGAGACTCCGTGTGACAGTCCCCGAACTGTCCACAAGGGGTTGCAATCCCCCCCAATCGCTGCCATACTACAAGAGTCAACCAAACAACCCAACCATGCGTAAGATTGAATCCAAGATGAATGACGCCATCATCGATGGCAAGGATTTCAAGTCTGGCAACACTCAAGTCGTCACCATCAGCGACGTGTCGTTTGTCTATCTGCACGGCAATCACATCGCTTCCATTGGCAACGACTTCATCCAACTCTTCTCTGGTGGTTGGCACTCTGTGACCACCAAATCTCGTCTCAATGCACTTCTCTCCGTGCATGGTCTGCCTGGTGAGAAAGTCTTCCAGAAGAACTTTCAGTGGTTTGTGCAACAGGAAGGTGGTGCAATTCCTTTCTTTGATGGTATGCGTCTCGCTTGATGAAACGACTGACATTCAAGAAAATCTCTCCTCAGAAAATGAAACTACTCTCTCTCACTTTCCTGGTTTGCTTTCTTCTCTTCCCTTCAGTGCGATATAAAACTGGTAGCGTCATTCATGCTGCTGCCGATGTTATCCAGTCCACCGCACAATCTGCAGAATAAATCATGCAATTCCAAGTTACCTACATTGAGTTCGACTTCGACGGTGAAGATGATATAGATGCCTATGAGAAAGACACCATTACTTCCGAAGTGATTGGTACATTCTGGGAAGCAGTAGATGAAGATGACCTCGTAGAAGAAATTACATGTGCATCAGGTTGGTGCATCAAGTCCATCGATTATCGTCACATTCTCAACTAAACATCATGTCTCGCTCACAACGTCAATCTCACATGGTTAAAACGAATACAACCCCGATTCGTTCTAACTTCGCTTCACACAACAAATATCTTGCTCAATCTCGCCCCTCTAAATAAAATTACATACATTATATCCAATGACATCCAATCCACTCTCTGATAATCTTACTGAAACAATCGCTAATCAACAGGAAACCTACGGTGTGTTTCCTATTCCAGTTTCTAAGATTAAACTCGCAAATCATGAAACTTACAAGAAGCAAATCCTTAATTGGATGAGTACGCAAGATTTTTTGAAGCAACACGGTCGCGAAGCAATTTGTTTTAATGTCTTACAAGTTGGACCCACAAATCAACTCCTTCTCGATCTACCTGACCTCGCTCAAGATATACTCGACGCTGTTAATAAACATAACGACAACGCTCACAAATATGCTTCCAATCTTGCCATCTCTGAATCATACTTAGAACTCCACAATAAAGGTGCAATCTATGCTCCTCACGAGCACTCGAATTGTTTATTCTCTCTTACCTATTTTGTCAACTATGATGTAGAACGACATGCTTACCTAAAGTTTAGACGTAACGTGTCTTCCATGCATTACCCTGTCATCCAAATTGATTCCAAAGAGATGACACCTTACAACATGACCGAAGCAACATTCAACATGGCAGAAGGTGATGTTGTCATCTATCCTGCTAATATGACCCATGGTTATGATAACAACTACAACGATGAAAGAATCACTCTCACTGCCAACATCGTCCCCTCTGAATGATAGTTTTCCACAGATTCCGCAGATTGTGGAAAACTTTTAAATGTTAAAATAAATATAAACTAGCGAAGTATTCGTCTCGTTATTCTTTAGATCTATTGTAGTCTAAGAGCGTAACACATGAAACGAGATTTTGTCAACACATCAGCATCCCAAATATGCAAGGACTTGACAAACACTTTGCTACTCTCTATAATTACAAAGCAACCACGCAAACTACATGGGAAGGACATACAAACGCAACGACCTACATAACACACGACGCCCGAAAAGTATCAGGGAAAAACGTCAATTCAATGGCAGCAAACGCCAGACTAATTTTGACAACGATTCCCAGGACTTTTCCACAGGGTATAACAAACTGCCCCGACAGTATGACAATTATTTCGAGGAACATGACGATGCTTAGTAATGCCTACGATGACCCACATGACCGCTCGCTCATTGATAGCGATGACGTTGATGATGACTGGATTGATAGTATACTGAAAGAGGCAGATGATGACCTCTACGATGATGCTAGTTTACTCGAATTCGCTCCTGATGATAGGGGGGACTGGTCATGAGTAAGATAGTCGAATTGCAGACAATTCCTCCCGTTAATGTTAAACTATGGGAGAAGAATAAGCGTTATTTCTGGGCATATGATTATGATGCATGTCCTAAGAATGGTCCATTCAATTCCTCCAACCTTGCATTAGCGGACGCCTTAGACTATAGCACAAAATGAATAGTATGTCAACCCACATTGAGGTCCAATTGGATCTATATGATGAAGGACAATTACCACCAGAAGAGCAAGTGCAACTCATGCAATTATTGATAGATATGGATATGGCACATCACCTCACAGAGTATCAACAATTCTGTGAATATTGCATCGCTGAAGAGTTATGCTATGATGTGAAATCACAGTGCAGTTGATGTCTCTGAGGACAGTGTAATCGGTCGCGTTATGTGTATACGCGGTGCGGGTATACGTATATAAAAAACATCCCTAGAGCTAACCTACAACAGTATCCCAGTGCCCTCGCAATATATCAAAATGAAACTACGGGTCCCCCCATCTGAAAAAAATTTTCCAGGTTATAAATTGTCCACCAGGGTTTCGATAACTGAGCAAATAGAATACATTTTCATAACCCTCTCAGAGGCGCTTAGAATCGCCTATAATGCCCTTGTCAACACTATCCTTAGAAAAAGTAAGTAACTATGAGTAATCGTGACAATGAATGGTTTGCCATTAACGAACAATGGAAAGACTTGATAGGTCTTCCATGGACAGGCAGACGTATATACGGATGTTATGAAATTATTCGAAAATATTTCAAAGCGAAGTATGGGATGAAGTTGATTGATTTCAATAAGATGGGAGTCTTTGCATTTACAGATGAGGCAATTGAAGAGAGTGCTGCTGGGTGGGCTTATAGAAAAGAATGGGGAGATGAATTAGACTTTGATAGTTTACAAGCAGAAGATGTCTTAGTATTTCTTTTGTATACAACTCCTCTTGGTGGAGCGTATTCTGCACCAGTAGGGAGAGCACCTAATCACGGGGCAGTTTATCTTGGTAATGGATTTATGTTACATCATCCTTATGATGGTTTGTCGGAAATTGCAGACCTCAGACTAGGCGCTTCTGCCATATGGCGTCAATCCTGTGTCGGTGCAATTCGTGGCAATCCTGGTGCAATTCCTGCGAATCCTATATAAGAGGATATAGCAAGATGACTATGAAGAGATATGTTTTAGATGTTGAGGAAGACGAGCATACTGGAGAGTGTTATGTCACATTTCCTGAGGAATTGCTTGAAGAGACTGGATGGGAAGAAGGCACACAATTAGAATGGTCCGAAGAGATTGATGGATCTATTATCCTTCGGAAAGTTGAAGAGTAAAAAAATCCGAAAAACCGCGTTAACCATGAATAACGATTATGATAGAGAAGAGGTAGTAGGTGATATTCCTACTGAATTCAACTCACCAGAAGAATATACCACGTGGTGTGTAAATAATTTAGCGCAAGCAATTACTAATTTATCCACTCGTATTACTAACTTGGAAATGATTATCCAAAAAATACCGCCCCCAGGTGCTGATATGATTCAGTATAAAATTCCAGGTACGGATGACTATAAAAATGTAAAAGAATTATTTGATGATATCTATTCAAAAATAGAGTCTAAATAATTCAACGCAAGAGTTTCCGTATAATGCCCGCGTTTATATTAGAAACAGGTAGAGGATATCCAAACCCAATTGATGCTCAGGGGTATAGCACTGTATTTAAACGTCCAGCATCAGGGTCTTACCGTGGCGGGCACAATCCAAATATTGGCACAGGCACAGATTATCAAATTACATATGAGGGGTCAGGTCCAGGGTCTTTTCCTTTAGGGAAAGATTCTGTGCATTATATTGGTGACCAAGAACCTACATGTGTTGCAGATTGTGGTAAAACTAGACGACCCATATATCGTTGGTATCGTGGTGTAAAGAGAGACCATAAGTATACCTCAGAACCTGAAATCCGCAAAGTGGATATGGGTTGCGAAAATGAGGATTGGAAAGAGGCAGCATCTGGTTACAATGCAGAGCCTCGTAGTAAAAAAGGTGTCTTCTATGTAATGGACCGCTACGTTAATGGTAGTGTGCCGCTAAAGGCTTGGTATTCACATTGGCCTGATAATTCATATTTAACTATAGGCACCAACCTACCCGAACCAGCGCAGATTGGTTGCGGGAGAAACTATTATACAGAAGTCGAAACCCTTGGATATGTTTTTACTACTCAAGCTGCAGCAGCTGCATATGGTGCGACAGTAAAACCTTTACACCATTATCGTATGGGGAATTATGGTGACGGTAATGGTGAAGCAAAAGCGATTGATGATTTTTATACAATCACTCCAGAGAGTGAAGTTAATCTAGATGGTCCAATCGAGCCAGCGAAGCGGATGAAGCGGGAGTATAAGTATAAGGGAATTCTCTGCTATGTCTTTGTAGAAAGCTCACCAGAATCTCCTCGTAAAAAAGTAGTTGATATTGGAAAGATTGGACCTACAGGACAATGTGTTGATAAGTCTGGATGGTATCAATTTAAATCAACAGGAATATTTTCATATCGAGGTTATCGTACTATGTCTGGGACACCAGGTGTAGTTGGATTTGGTAATCCAGATAATGCTTCTATTATTTCAGCAAATGCAAACTTCGAATGGTTGTATGGATTAAATGGGGCTATTAAAGGAGCAGTGCCTCGGTTTCTAAGTTTTGAAGATTCATATGATTCTCAGTTTGTGTATTACCTATATGATACTTCATATCCATGGAATGGTCCTATCTTTGGTATTCAATACTTATTGAATAATGTGCCATGTTGCCCAAATGCCATGATAGGCCCCCCACCAACACCAATCTGTAATAAGGTAGAGAATTATCATTCTCACTTTTATCAAATCCGCCAGGATTCTTGGCAAACAACAAGAACTAAATTAACAATTAATGATTTGTCTACTTATGGTGTAAATGAATCGTTTGTCACTATCGATACTGATAGTCCTAGAATCATGTTTAGATATCTTACTCGCACTGGAGATTATAATAGTGGCGAGAAAATTAATGGATGGAATATTACTAAGGTTTTATATTATGGGGATGAATTGAAATGTGGTGTTATGGACCTAACCAAAAATGATGGAGTTGGAAATGCATTTACTTATTTACAACAATTCACATCTACAGACGGTGGCACAATTCAAGTATTAGCAGGATTTGGAATTGGTAACAAAGCAGCGTTTGCTGGTGTGTATGAATTTCCTAAGAAAGTTTCTTACTATAAAGTTGAAATTAATCCCGAACATTTGATTCCGTCACGCACACTTGATGTAGCAAAAGCAGAAGCAGTCGTGAATGAAGTTGGAGCAATTACTTCTGTTAATATAATTAATGGTGGACGTGGTTATAGGAAACCTAATGTAGTTGCAATCTATCCTCGTGTCGATCAGAGTTGGTCTGCAACTGACCTTGCAAAAACTCAAGAGGGTGCACTGAGTGGCACTACAGATGCAGCAGAAGCTTTACCAAGACCAGAAGTTGATGGTCAAATAAATGATGTAGTGCGTGATGCAGTTAAAGCACAGGGGATTGAGGATAAGAGAATTAAATTTCCCATAGACAAAGATGGGGATAAATTTGAATTGCGTCAAGCAAAATTAAAGGTTACCGAATTAAGTCCAGATGGTGTAATCATGTCCATTGGTGTTGTGGATGGTGGGGCAGGATATAGTCAATCTGAATTACCATCAGTCTTTATTACAGACCCAGATGTATACACCCGAAAAGCTGAGGACCTTGGTCCTTTGGATAAGGAAACAGATTATTTTACCAAGGATGCATTCAAAAACGTTAAGATTCCATCGAGTGTAGGTAGTAGTGGTGGTGATGGAATAAGTCAATTAAAAAATATTATACAATCATCATTTAACATACTACAACAAAATACTGGAGGCGATCTTAATGCTGGTGGAGCGGTGCAGGTGCCAGACAGTTATATTCGCATGGCAGAAATAGATACTGCTAAAACTAGATATTGTACTAATCTACCAGCAACTTGTATTAACATTGATGGTGATACTGGTGGAGTCCTTACGTCATTGCCAAACGCAGAAAATTTTAAATACCTGATGGCAAATAGTGGATTTGCAAAGTTTTATAAAGAAGGAATGTCTCAAGTATATGATATTGTTAAAAAGAATGATGAGCATAGTCGAACTGTTGGGAAAGGACTATATGGTGCCCAAGGAGGAAATCCTTGCCTGGATGTATCACAACCCAAACTGTACAACGTACAACGTTGGTTTGATGTGCCTTGTGCATACTTAGCAGTTGGGTCTGATGGCAAACAAAAAGCTTTTGGATATATGCCATTTAAATATTGTGCTTCAAATGAGATAGATGCATCCTTTACAGTTTCGTTGCATTTTGAAGGCAGCACAATAGGTCCACAAGGTGCACAATTTATGAATTTTCTCAACACCTTTAAAAAACCAAAATTAACAGAAAAACGCAAAGCAGACGGTGGATATAAAACTTGGAGTTGCACTCAAGGGGTTGTAAAAGGAAGATGTTACAGAAACCCAAATAATTCTAACGATATTGTTTTTGTCCCTGTTGGACTAGACGAAAATACTTATGATTATAATCGAAGTGGATTTTCAGAATTCGAGCAATTTAAATTATGGTTGGGGAATAATTTGACAAGTGGTAGTCTTACTAGTACTCCACTGACTTGGCAGACTGGATCGACAACTACACCTGGCACTGGAGGGAATCCGCCAGTAACTACAATAACAACTTCTTCAACTTCATATACTAGATTCACAGTATCTTGTAGTCCAAATCCAGCAACTACTAATGTGCCAAATCATACCTGTTGGGATACCTTTGTTAGAAAAACTGGAAATGCCACAGGACCCTTGGATGTATATTGTGGATGGGATAATGCTGGAAATCCAATCCCAGGATTAAGATTCTGGGAAATTACTGGACCTGGAACGGGTGGCACTGTCAATCCATTTTGCTCACAATGTGCGATTCCTCCTGTAACTTTGCTTTTCACTCAACCTGCTATAGTGCCACCAAATGTAGGATTAGAAAATGTAAATGATGCATCTATAGCCATTGACCCACAACGAATATATACTGATACAAAATGGGCTAATAGAAAAGTGTTGTCAATGGGTCCCTATTATGGCACTATGCTTGTAAGGAATTACTTGTCTGGAGGTATTACACAGTTAAGTAGAATGCTACGTAATTTTGGTAATCCATATTTTGATGAATGTAGTGACCCAGATACTAATCCTTACGTACAAGGAAATGAAATAATAGACTTATCGAGGTAACATGGCATACGGACTACTCAAACCAGTTGCAAGTTTAAATGGACTTCCCTGTTCAGGACACGGATTATGTATGCCTGCCACTATCCACTCGGTGCAAGTTTGCAGCAGCCCACCAGTTCCGTATTCTATTTACATTAAGAATTTTACATGTTGGTGGCCACCCCTACCATTAATCCCTATTTTTCCAGTTACACCAGACCGAGCTACAGTGCTTGTAAACTTTATTCCAGTTATGTTACTGGGGGATGCATTCATTTTTCACTTTTCACCTTGCACAAATATTATTTGGTATATTTGTCCATGTGGAAAAGGTGTATGTATAATCCCAACTCCGATAATATGCAGTATTTTAACTGCTGAAGACACAGGTGTCGGACATATTAGAGTTGCAATAGCAACAACATTAACAGTTTTTGCATTAAAGAGACCAATTGCTCGTATATTGGACCCACTCGGTGTTGGATTTCCTGGATTTTCTTACCCCTGCTCTTCAGTTATTACATTTGGACATCCAACAGTACTTGCATCTTGACTAGATATGCTATACTTTATATGTTTCTGAGGAAATTATGGCAGCAAAATCAAAAGTTGGACTAGTGAAGACAAACTATACCCCTGGTAAACCGAAAAAAACTCGGCAAGGGCGTAGTCAAAATACACATCTTGGAGCATCTGCACGAAATGGTCGTAAAAAAAGGTATCGTGGACAAGGTTGAGACAACGCCAGAGCGCGTAAATAAGGCAAATGAGGCACTTTTTCATGCAACAATGAATCTACCTACTGCAGCTGCACACTGTGGTATGACACAACGAGAGATGAAAATGACTTTTAGAGAGTTTTTGAAGTCTCATCCTTCAGATTATATGTTGAGTCTCTAAATATATAAGAGATAGCAACCTCTCTAAAAGTTCTGTTGACCCTTAATGGAGAAACAGATGGCAAATTCACCCGTAGATTTAGGAAATGAGTTTGTAAAATCGGGGATGACCTTAATTACTGACCCAAACAGTGATAAATATCTCAAAATGGCGCGAAAGCGCCAGTGCGATCCGCCCAAAGATCGCAATTCTAAATGGTGTGGTGGTAAAAATGGGTTTGATGACTATGTAGAGTGGATGTAAATGGCATCTTACAGATTCAGATCTGAAAAATACGTCAGTAGAGCATTTAAGGACTTGGCGATTTCATTTAATCGCAATCCCTCTACTGGCGATTTTGGCATAGTTAAAGATGAAAACGCAATAAAACAGTCTGTAAGAAATTTAATACTTACTATGTTTGGTGAAAAACCATTTCAAGAGACAATTGGGTCTAAAGTAAAGATGCTTTTATTCGAACCGTGGGATGTTTTTGCTAAAGATGTTATCGAAGATGAGATTAAAGACACTATTGCTAGATTAGAACCACGAGTTGTAGTTGATTCTGTCGATTTAACAGACGATTCTGAGATTAATAGTATTCAAGTTTCTATAGATTATACAATTGTCGGACAAACACTTGTCCAAACCGTAGATTTCTTGCTAGAGAAGGCATAAAATGTCAGCAATTCCTTCACAGTTAACCTCTTTAGACTTTTTTGAAATTAAAGAGTCTATTAAATCTTACCTTAGGACTCGTAAAGAGTTTTCAGATTACGATTTTGAAGGTAGTAGCTCAAATTATCTGCTCGATATTTTAGCGTATAACACATATTACACGGCATTTAACGCAAACATGGCGTTAAATGAGGCATTTTTAGAAACTGCTACCGTTAGAGACAATATTGTCAAGGTCGCCAAGCAGTTAAATTATACTCCTAGGTCAATTAAGGCGGCAGTTGCATGTGTTTCTCTTACTGCACAGACCGATATATCCCAAGATAACGTATCTTATCCAGAATTTGCGACTTTGAAGAAGGGAGATGTATTTGTTGCAGAAAATAGTAACGACACATATACATTTTGTCTACCTAAAGATGTCCAAGTGCCTGTTGACCCATCAACAGGGATTGCTAAATTTGAAAAAATTCTAATTTATCAAGGAAATTTACTAGATTTTAACTATACTGTTGATTATACACAAAAACAAGAGTATATTATTCCTGCAGAAAATGTAGATACTGATTTAATCTATGTTGATATTGCTCCAAATGCACAATCTAGTGAAATTGACACATATAGTCTTAGTAAAAATGTAACTAGTCTTGATTCGAAGTCAAGAGTCTACTTTTTAGAAGAAAGTGATGACTTAAGATATAGATTAGTTTTCGGTGATGGTGTTATTGGTCGTAAATTAGTCGATGGAGAGTATATCAATATTACCTATGTCAGTACATTTGGTGCTGAAGCAAACGGAGCTAGTGATTTTGCATATATTGGTAACATTATCGATAGTGATAATCGTGTAATATCCCCAGCTCTTATAAACCTTAGCACTATAGACCCAGCACAACAAGGAGAGGATAGGGAAACTGGTATATCAATCAAATTTAGAGCACCAAGAGCATATGCTACTCAAAATAGAGCTGTTACCGAAGCAGATTATGAGCATATCGTCAGTGAGATATATCCAGCAGCGGCGTCTGTAACCGCCTATGGGGGTGAGAAACTCAGACCACCCGTATATGGTAAGGTTTATATTGCAATTAGACCTAAAACTGGCACAAAACTGAATGCTACGACAAAAGTTAGAATTAAAAATGACTTAATGCGTTATACAGTAGCATCCGTTGAGCCAGTCATCATTGACCCAGTGACATATTATATTATTCCGAGGTCATACGTTTACTACAATGGAAATGATACAGGTCTTAGCGGTTCGCAATTATCAACAAAACTATTGCAGAATATTGATGGATACAATAAGACAAATGCTCCTAATAAATTTGGAGGAAGAATTGACGGATCTAGATATGCCGCAATGCTGGATGGCAGCGACAACGCAATTAGTGGTAGTGTCACCCAACTGACATTAGGACAAAATTTAGATAAATTTGTCTTCAGTAGTGTTTTCAACCAATGCTTAGATTTCGGGAATCCATTTTACAATCCAGAAGATTTAGCTGGAAGAGACAAAGGTAATGGTAGTGGTAGTGGTAGTGGAAACCAAGGAAACGTTTGTGCTCCAAGTTTTTCTGTAGTTAAATCTGGCACATTTTATGCAACTGGTTATTCAGAAGATGTTTTAAATCTTATTACGGCAGATAACACTGCAAATGGGCAGATTACTACTCAAGTATTTTCATCAACAGACCAAAATAGGAATGTATTAGTGCCTGTTACGATTAGAGATGATGGAAGAGGCAATCTAATATTAGTTACAAAGAAAAATGAAAAAGAAGTAGTCCTTAGTGCTTCGGTAGGTAGTGTTAATTATCAAAATGGCACAGTTTGCGTTGGTCCATTATCAATTGAAGGCACTCCAGATGGGACTGAAAGACTTCCTATACAAGTTCTCCCATTTGGTGGGTCAATTAGTATTCCACCTGGCGTTGACCCAACTATTTTTAATCCATCTGTAAATCCTATTGATTATACTATTTCAGATATTCCAATCCCAACGTTTGATCCTAATAATTTTAATGGATTTAACTTCGGTAACATATCAGGCATAAATATCATTGATTATCCAACGGATACCTTTGAATATCCAGTTACTACATCCTGTTTCTGATAGTAATAAATAAATGCAAAAAAATATTGCCGTTTCAGATAGAGTTGAATTCCAACTTCCAGAATTTATTCGTGAGGAAGACAGGCAGTTTGTCCATTTTCTTTTTGAGTATTATAAGTCTCAAGAAAAAACTGGAAGACCTTACGATATTCTAAATAATCTTCTAAATTACCTAGATTTAAATAATTATTCTTCAGATATTTTATCAAGTAATACCAGTCTACTAAAAGATATTGGTATCTATGATACCAAGATTGAAATTGAAAATATTGATGGATTCCAACCACAAGATGGGTCCATTATGATTGATAATGAAGTAATCTACTACGAGACTCTAACTCGTGGACCAGATGCTATCATTACTCCTGGTATTTCATTTTCTCAATTCAATAAGAAAAAGCAGTTATTAGAAAATCCATTCTCATTATTCAATGGTGTAAGGAAGAACTTTCCACTCTTGTTCTTGGGCACTCCTGTAGCACCACCATCTGCAGAGCACTTGATTGTTATTACATATAACAGCATGAAAGTGCCAAATGTTGATTACTTTATTGAAGGAGACGAGATTAGATTTGCAGTCGCACCCAGAGCACGTACAGGGGCTGACGATTCAGAATTTACACAGATTATCTATCTTGTTGGATATGCAGACCAAACAATTATTACAACTGATAGTATACCTTATCAGGAATGGGAAGGAACAAAATCATATCCACTGAGAGTAAATACTCAAAGTTATACACCAACTTCTGAAATTGGTTTAATTATCGAAAAAAATAATAAACTTCAAATACCATATGAAGATTATACTGTATTCAATCAAGAAGTAATTTTTAAATTTCCTATTGGGGCAGCTGATAAAATCAATATTCGCTCTATAGAATATATTGCACCTTCATTTGGGTCTGGTGCACAGGCAGTTGTTTCAGTTGCAAATGATGGGTCAGTTTCCAAGATAATTAGCACACAAGGTGGAAAAGATTATCGCTTAGAGTTTGCCCCAAAGGTTATTATTCAAAGTAAAGATGGTGGTAGTGGATCTACTGCTAAAAGTTTAGTCAGTGGCATTAAAAATATTAATTTAATTGATGGTGGTCAAGGATATTCAACATATAATCCCCCAATTCCAGTAGTCGTTGCTCCAACAGATAGTAATGGTAGTCAGGCAAAACTATCATTAACGGTAGACGATGAAACGGGACAAGTAGATAGTATTACAATTGATAATTCTGGAAGTGGATACGATTTTATTCCAGCAATTACTTTTATTAATCCAGGTGGTGCTAAAATTAGTAATCCAACCATTGATAGTGAGGGAAGACTCACTATAGGGTCTATTCAACTAACAAGTGGAGGTAATAATTATACAAATGCACCATTAGTATACATTGACCCTGCACCCCCTGGCGGAATTAGTGCCCAAGCAATTTCTAAAGTTGACCAAGATGGTCAAGTCTATGAAATTTCCATTACAAATCGTGGTAGAGGATATACAACACCACCTAGAGCACGCATTATCGATCCAATTGGTGCTCAAGTTTTAGATGTAACAGTTTCATCTGGTGTGGTAACAAATATTGAAATGCTTACAGGCGGATCAGGATATATTGATGCTCCATCTGTTTATATTGTAGATGATAGAAAAGATGCCTACGGAGTACCAATTGGAGGCACTGGTGCAACTGCTGTTGCTACAATTTTTAATGGAGAAATTACAGATATCAACATTACAAATTTTGGTACAGGATATTCCACACAATATCCACCAAAAGTCTTTATTGCAACACCAAAATCTGCAAGAGCATCTGTTACTGTAGGATTCAATGAGGTTACTGGATTTGATATTCTACAGAATGGTAAAGGATATTCACCATCTGCGTTTTTAAATTGCTCTAGAGGAGTTTCTGGTGCAGTTGGATATGACCAACAGCATAATGAGATTTATGCTGGAGAATCTGTACTTAGACAATCAAACCACCCCGCAGGATCTATAGTAACTAATTTGGATTCGTTATTTATCAAAGAAATATTTGATAAATTTAGAAGACAGTATCTTCCAACTATCTCGATTGATTATTCTTCGGTAAATCCTGTACAAATTATAAAACAGATTAAAGATTATTATATTTCAAAAGGCACGAAACTTGCTACTCAATATCTCTTCAAAATTATGTTTGGAGAGGAAGTTGATGTTTATTATCCAAAGGATGAAATTATTAGTCCATCTGCAGCAACTTGGGTTGTAGATACAATCTTACGTGTAGAATTGATTAGTGGCAATTCAGAAAATCTTCTAGATTCTGAATTAATACAATATGCGGATCCTGTAGATCTTAATATAAAACCCGCAACGGCTTTAATTGAAAATGTTATCAGCATTATTCAAGGTAAAGATACCATTTATGAATTAGAAATTTCCGAAGAAACTCTTGCAGGGTCTTTTGTTATTCCTTATAAAACTACTCTCGTTGAGCCTTTAACTACGACTTCAGAAATTATTACTGTTGACTCAACAATTGGATGGCCAGAAAGAAATGGCACAATTCTAATTGATGATTATGAAGAAGTCCAATATAAAGAAAAATCACTTAACCAATTTATTGAATGCACTAGAAAGAAAAATATTTCTGTTGGTGAAGATTGGGATCCTGGCACTACAATTTTTAGTAATATTTTTGTATATACAAACAAAGGCACTGACAGAGAGTGTAAGTTAAGAATATTAGGTATTGCAGAAGCAGGAACAACTGTCCTTGATGACACTGGGTCTTATTACTTACCAGGGGATAAATTAAAAGTTGCAAATTTAGGATCGACTGTAGTTGGAGAAGAGAGATTAAACTCTTGGTTGTATAATGTCAAGAAACTGATTAAAGTTGATACTGTTACATCTGGTGGCGTTAATAATCAAACAGCAACTATAAAATGTAAGAATCCTCATGGATTGTTAGTTTCTGACCAAGTTACAATTTATGGTGCAAACCCTGTAGTTTATAATGGCACATTTATTGTAACGTCTCGTATTGATGACCTTACATTTTCATATCAATTAACTACTCCAACTACCATAGTCCCTCAAGGTAATATTATTCTTTCTGTTGACTTAAACAGAGGGAAGTCTGATGTTACTTCAATTAATAAAATAATCAACGAATTTACCTCTAACGTTCAAAATACATTCTTCAACAAAGATTATGTCTATGTTGCTGCAAGTGGTCTTCCAAACTATAAAATTGGACCTTTTACTGGGTCTGCCCTTATTCCTGGAAATCAACGTAAACTACTAAGATTCCCCAGAAAAGTCCAGACTATTTCAGAAAGACAAAGTATTACTCCTGGCACATCTATTGGTGCCTGGATAAATGGAGTTTCAATTTGGTCTTATAAATCAAGAGAATTCGTTAGATTTGGACCCATTACATCTATTGATGTTTTAAATGGTGGTGATGGATATGATGCAGGAAATCTACCTGCGCTAGAAATTAACGGTGGTAATGGCACAGGTGCTGCAGCAGAAGTGGAAATTAATGGAAAATTAGTTTCTTTTGATGTAACTAATAAAGGCAGTGGTTATACCGAACAACCTTTAGTTTCCATTGTCGGTGGTGGTGGTGTTGGTGCTACTGCACAAGCAGTTGTTACTGGTGGCAAAGTAACTAGAATCTTAGTTGAGCAACCTGGTAGTGGATATACATCTCAACCATCAGTATCTATTACTGGTGGTGGGGGCACTGGTGCAGTTGCTGTTGCTAGCGTTAGAGGACCCGTAAAATCTGTTAAGGTTACTGCTTTTGGTAGTGGGTATACGTCAGTGCCAACTATTAGATTGAATTCTGGTGAAGATGCATTAGCACAACCAATTGTAATTAATGGTCGTCTCGTTTCCATTGCTATCATTAATTCTGGAAAGGGATATACAACTCCACCTACACTTGTTATTAATGGAGATGGTTTTGGTGCTATTGCAAAAGCAATTATTGGTACAGTTGGTGAAGATAAAGGTCGAGTTTTAAGTGTTGAAATTCTAAACAAAGGTATCGGATACACTCAAGGTAATACGACAATTAGATTAGAATCTGTAGGTGAAAATGCAACATTCCAAGCAAATGTATTTGAGTGGAATAAAAATCTTCAATCAGAGTTATCTGCTAAGTTTGATTTTGCTAGTGGTTACGTTTTTACAGGAGCAAATAATCAGTTTGGTGGAGAATATGCTCACCTATCAGATCCTAAGCAGTTAAGATATGTTGTTGGTGACAATGTTTTCTTAAATCCTGTTACACAAAAATTCCAAGAATTAAGTGCAAACTTTAAGCACTCCCCAATCTTAGGTTGGGCATATGACGGCAATCCAATTTATGGTCCATATGGATATATTGACCCAACAGACCAAAATAGTGGCATTAGAAGACTTCGCACATCATATAAGTTAAAGACTAATATTGTATTTGATGCCATTACTAATCCAACTCCTGCCCGTATTGATGGTCCATCATTAACAACATATCCTGCAGGGACTTTCATCGATGATTACTTCTATAATTTCCAATCTGGAGATTTAGATAATTATAATGGTCGTTTTTGCAAAACTCCAGATTTTCCAGATGGAGTATATGCATATTTTGTCACTGTTGATGCATCGGATGCTGGTATTGCAGAGTTTCCATATATTGTTGGACCTCAATATAATTCATTACCAGATGGTTGGAATTTTGGTCAAGGGGCAACCCAAGAAAATATTCCAATGGATGTTGTTAGGTTTAGAGACCCATTTACTGATGTTGATATTGATGTAGAGCGCCAACCAAACCAAACAACTAGTATACTTACTACAGAAATTGAAGGATATCCAATTGTTTTTGATATTCAAGATTCAAATAACGATGGGTTGATTGACGCAAATGAACAACAAGAGGTATTAGAGTTATCAGAAGAAGCAACTCTACAAATTTTTGATTACTTCCCACAAGTATCTGTAGAATCTAGAGTCGATATTGAAGTTGAGAGCACTACTCAATTTGAAGATGCTATAATCGATGGATTTGTAATTGAAAATCCAGGTGTTTCGTATCAAGTAAATGATGTAGTATTTTTTGATAATGAAGGTACTGGTGGATTTGGTGCATCTGCATTAATTGATTCCGTTAAAGGTCAAAAACTTGTTAGTTATACAAAAGAAATTATTGCTGATAAACCATATGGTGTAATAACAACTGAGATTGGACATGAATTAAAGCAGAATGATGAAATTATTGTAGATTCGACTCCAGTCCTTGATAATACCAATAAAACATTTAAAGTTAAAGTTGTTGCTGGTATCGAAAAAATTAATATTATACAAAGCGGCACAGGATATAACGAGACTATTCCACCAACATTTGAATTACTGTCAGAAACTGGACAAGATGGTGCACTTGAGCTGGTATTAGAAAATACTGGGCAAATTAATAAAGTTAATATTATTAATTCTGGAAATGCATATGATACTGCAAATCCTCCAGAGATTCGTGTATCACACCCACAACAATTTAAGAAAACTCGTTATTGGTTAACTGAGTATTATGAAGCATCTGGTGTAGTAAGAGTTTATCACTCTGTAACTACTTCTCAAAGATTTACATATATTTGTGGAAGTATTACTGAAACAGATGGTGATATTGCAGGATTCATTGCTAAGTTTGATGACCTTGGATCTAAGGTTTGGGAGAGAAATTTACTTCCACAAAACGCTGGTCAAAAACGATTAGAATTTGTCAAAATGGTGGTCACTGAAGACACCGAAAATGATTTTATCTATTTGGTTGGTCAATCATATAATACTGGAAGCACACAATATAATCCAGATGTCTTCCTTGCATTATATGAGTCTGGATATAATAATGCAAATGTCCCTGATGGAATTCTGAAGTGGCAAAGGTCAATTGCTGGTATTTCTGGTAGCACTAGAAGAGATTATGTAACGTCAATCGCTCTTGACCAAGAGAAGAGAATTTATATCTGTGGATATACAGATACAAACTCTCCTGATCCAGACGACATGTGGGTTATCCAATGTAGTATTGATGGGGATATTAAAGAGAAGCGTAAGATTGCATCTGAAGATGCATCTGAAAAGATGTATCAGATTCAAATGATAAAAGATGACATATTCTTCTTTGTTGGAGTAAATGAGGATAATGACGATTTACTCTTTGGTCAATTTGAATTTGATGGTGCAAATATTGAAGTTGATTGGATTAATCAAATTCCTGTTATTGGTGGACAAGTGCAAAATCCAAAATTTGCATTTGATGAGTATGGAGCATGTGTTGTTGTTTGGGATGTATTTAACTCAGTAACTGCTAAAGTTGAAAAAATTCAAGTTAGTAAGTTTCTGTTAGAAACTGCTAGATCTGTATGGGATTGGTCCAAGACTGTTACACTTTCAACAACATTCACATCCATTAATAACGCTGGAATTTCTGTAGATATATTTGGTAACTATGTAGTAGTATCTGATGTAGTAACAGAGCAGAATGAAAAATTTGCAATAATTCATTACTTAAAATATGATGGCAGTATCCTTAAAGAAACTAAAGTTAAAGATGTAACTAATATTGGATTTAGTGCAAAACATCACACCACAGATAATTCTGGTGATTGTATTATCGTAGCAAATCGTCAACAATCAAACCAATTAGCATCCTTTAGATTTAATACTTTTGGAAACCTAGAATTTGATTTTACAAAACAAAAGTTAGCAACTTGGTCATATGTAGACCAAACAAATGTAACTTTAGACTCAACTGTATTTAAATATGGCACTCGGTCATTGAAGTATCTTGCTGGAGGTAAACCAGCAAAACTGAATAATTTTAATATTACTCCAGTTGAATGGTCAATGAGAGCATGGTTCTCAATGAAGACTACTGCTTGGTCAACCGCCCATGAACCTGTATTCTTTGAAGTTGTCCCTGCTACTGGTAGCAAGATTCGTTTTAGTATCGATGGCAATTCAAGTAGTCCCAATTATCAAAAAGTATTAGTATACGTCAATTCCACTTTAGTTGCATCCTCAGTTTCACAAACCAGTTGGACTGCCTTCGGTGGCGCTGCTTGGGTGCACATTACCTTCCAGAAGCGTTTAGAATCTCTTGGTCTCTATAAGTATGAAGTATTTGTTAATGGTAATCTCCAATTAAGTTATCAATCCACTACTGACATTGGTCTTGATGATGTTGTAATCGGTGGTCCTGTAACATCACCAACTACAACTAACTGCTTTATCGGTAATATTGACGATTTGGTTATTGATGATATTGCACCATACTTTAACTCATACACTGTGCCAACAGCTGAAATTGAGATAACCACTAGAGACTCTGATGTTGCATTAATTAAGTTTGATAGATTACATACAAACCGCGATACCTTTACTTTTGCAGATTTAACAAAGTATAAAGACTTTGAATTTAGTGATATTGAAAGTACTACAACTTGGACAGACATTGTTATTCCTGGATTTACTACCTGGGAACTAGGTCCTGGTGGATTACAAATTCTCGATATGTCTCAGGTAGTGTCAACCTTTAATCCAACAACATTTAATTTAACTACTAAAAAATATCAATATACATCAAAAACCTCTACAATTCCTTCTCCTAGAGGTAAGAGATTACTGATTACATCCGAAGTAATTAATAAATTCTACTTAAAAGATGCATCTTATCAAAAAATTGATAATGTGATGAATATTGTATTAAATCAAGATGTAAAATTCACAAAATATGCTCTTTTACAACAATTTAATTCTTTAGGTGTTGTTTCAGCATTTGGCACAATTGTAGAAGTCCCAACAGGATCTTTAACACAACCTGGAGTTGGAAATACCTATAAAATTGGTAAAGTTTTTGGCACCTTCAACACTACAGATAGATTAAAAACTAGTGTAGGTGATATTAACCACATTGAAGGAGAATACTTTGATACTGAAGAAGCAGAATCTCCCTGGCAACCTGGCAAAGCGTATGTAGTCGGAAATAGAGTATATTCAAACAAGAGAATTTATGCTTCACAGACAGATGGAGTTTCTGGCACCATTTCACCACAACATACAGCTGGTACTGCAACTGATGGGAATCTCAATTGGGCATTAGTCGGTAATGCAGGTATCTTTACTATAAACTTGGCAGAAAAACCATATCCAAGACCAAAATATACAGATTTGGATATGCCTGAGTGGGATGCTCATAAGTTATATGCTGTTGGTCAAAAAGTATGGTGGAAATTAAACGTTTATACAGTAGCAACTGGTGGAGGTGGAGTTTCTGGGACTAATCCTCCAGTTCACTCTAGTGGTAATGCATCCGATGGTGGAGTAACTTGGAGTCATACATCTACTAACACACCAATTTCTTCATTTGCAAGATTTTTACCATATGACCAAGGAAATCATTACAGTGTTACTATTGAAGAAATACATCCTGGGTCGAATTTTATTCCTGGAGATGTAGTAACTTTTAATCAATCAAATCTTCAATTGTCAACAGATAGAAAAGTTGCAACTATTCTTGGATTTGCATCTGTTAAAAAAATTCGTGTTACAGCACGTTTAGAAAAAGATATTATTCCACAAACTCCTACTAGGACAAATTTAGTATACTGCACATCATCGACTCCACACTTCTATAAGGAATCAGATATTATTTTCAGTGAGGGATTCCAAGGCACTCAATTCAATGGGTCATTCTTTGTTAAGGATGTTATTGGTAGTAGAGATTTTATATTCGCAATCCGATCAACTGCTCTTACAGCACCACAATTTACTTCAAATGCAATTGCAAATGTTAATATCTATGCTAAGCACCCAACATTAACTTTTACACGTAATCATCAATATAATTTTGATTTGAGTGATGCATCTAATTTTGGTTATTATCTCTCATTCTCTCAAGATAATCAATATAAATTAGAATATTCATTCAATAATATTATTAGGGAAGGCACTCCAGGGATAGCTGCTCTAGGAGCTGCACCATTTGTTAAATTCCTAGCAATCGGTGCTCTTACAAATATTTCTTATTATTTCGATCCATCACGCATTGGTAATACATCTCCAGTGGGAGCAAATTCATTTATTGACGTATTAGAAACTCCATTCAAAGGACGATTTAAAATCAATGAGGTCACTAATGATTTCACCTTTAAATTCCCGCTTTTGATAGAACCAGAAAGGTCATCTGCAGAAGTTGGAGCTGACGACCAGGATAATGAATATTCATATTATTCAACTACTTCAGTAAAAGCAGTTGGTCCAATCAACTCAATTAAACTTGTTTCTCCTGGTGGATTCTATAAGAAACTTCCAATTGTTAAAGAAATTGCATCTTTCCGCAGAATTGAAAAAATTATTATTGTCTCTGGTGGCACAGAGTATGCCCCTGGTGTATATTACGATGTCCCTATTTTTGGAGATGGAGAAGGAGCAAAATGTATTGTTACTGTAGATTTTGATGATGAAGTGGGGTCTGGCACCGTAGTCGATATTGATATATCGGACCCAGGAAAAGGATATACCTTTGCAACTGTAGATATTGATGCAATCCCAGGAATTTTAGGACCACAACTTGCTGGCTCTGGTGCTGTAGCTACGGTAATCATTCCAGAAGAAGGTAGCGGATCGTCAGTATTCCTCACTGGTAAGAATATTGGTAAGATTAAGAGATTAAAAAATAATGAATTTGGATTTGGTTATTCACATGACTACACATTAAAACCAGAAATTACATTCCCAGTTAATTTACAGTTATTCAATACTTCTATTCTATCTCAAATCAAGGTTACTAATCCTGGTAGTGGATATACATCTGCTCCTGCAGTAGTTATTGAAGGTGGTGGCGGTACTGGTGCTGATGCACTTGCAATTATTAAGAATAATCGTTTAAGTGAAATTCAAATTAAAAATCCTGGGTCTGGATATTCATCAGAACCAACAATAACCCTTAAATCAGAATTTAACTACGTAGTTAACCTTGACCTCAACTATTTGCAGTTTAATTTCCCGCATGGTATTACAACTGGTGCTCCAATTCAACTTAGAGCTGAAGATGTCGGCACTACTGTTGGTGAGCTTCCAAAACCAAGTAGTGCTGGTTTAACAACTTTAGTTGAAGGACAAATTTATTATGCAATTACTGGAGATATAAACTCTCTTGAGCCAGCTCAACTTAGATTTGCGTTAACAGCACAGGCTGCAGCTGCTGGCGATTACATTACATTTTTAACACAAGGTAGTGGTCGTCAAGTTCTATTGACGGAAGTCTTCGGTGGTAAAGCCGAAGCAGTTGTAGAAACTTCAAGATTCTTAGCAGGCGAAACAGTATTCCAAGGAAGCACTATTGAGCAGGCGACTGCAATAGGTAAAGTATCTACAAATACTGGATGGCAGATTGGTCCCAAAATTCTAAAAATTGTTGATTATGAAGGAGATTGGAAAATCGGGGAAAAGGTAAACGGTGTTATTTCTAAAGCATCTGGAGTAATTGATAATTTGAGCATGGCTCGTGGTGTGTTGAATATTGGGTCATTAACTAAAACTCCTGGTAAGTTTATTGATGATGTGGGCAAACCTTCAGAAATTGTCCAAAAAATTCAAGATTCATTCTTCTATCAAAACTTCTCATATGTTGTTAAGTCTGATATTCCAATTACAAGATGGAAAACCCAAATTTTACGAAATAACCACGCAGCTGGATTCTTAATGTTTGGACAATTGCAATTGTCTGGTGGAAAAGATATATCTGGACGTAGAGTTGCAACGGCGTTTACAAAAGAAGTAAACATTAATAACTATGCAAATATTAATGAAATCACTTCTTTTGCTGCGGCAGAACCAATCTATACCGACTATAATAATACAGAAGTCCTTTTCCGTAAGAAGCGTTTAACATCTTCAGAAGAAATTCTGACTTCTATCGTTAAAAAATTGGACAATATAGCTAATCTCTTTAATGGAATTGATAAAGCATTCCCATTAACGATTCAAGGGGAGCAAGTAGTAATTAATACTAATCAGTTGCTTATTACACTGAATGGTGTAATTCAATCTCCTGGAGATGCATATCAAGTAGTTGGCGGAAATATTGTATTCTCAGAGCCACCTAAACCGTCATCTAAGGTAGTTTATAAAACATTAGGAATTACTCCTATACCGATTTATAGAATTGCTTTATATAGTGCACAGGTTGGTGCTACTAATTATGGTATTTTCCCAACATTAGGGCAACAAGTAAAGGGCAATAATAGTAATGTTATTGCTACAGTAATTGATTCTGGCACAAATCATATTGATGTTATTAATCTTACTGGTGGGTCATTCCAATTGAATGAAGAAATTGTTAGAGGAAATTTATTCTCTGCATTAGTACAAACAGTAACTCTTCTTAATACTGAAACTATCTTTAGATTTGAGGAAACAGTTACTAATTTAAGTGGAAATACGGCAGTTATCAATCAAGTTAATGTCAATAATGGTCAATTAACAGATAGAGTAGTTGTAAGTAAAACATCTGGCACTGCTGAATATGAGACAGGAATTTTTGATATTAAATTAAACGACTTCATTTATTCAGCATCTAGTAAAATTGCTGGTAAGGTAACATATATTTCACCTTATGTTGACCCACAAACTAATCAACCTGTTGAAGAATTAATTCTCAACCAAGGGTCAACTTTTTACGGATTGCTGTTTGAGCGTTTAGTTAGTATTACCAATCCCAATATTATCCTTGATGATATTTCAAAATCATCTATTACTCCAACAGAATTATATGACTCAGATAAACGTATTAATTCCAGTTTCTTAAGTTTTGAAGATGTAAGAAGCACAGAAGTTGAATATACAGATCTTGCTAATGGCACTTTAGTAGACGAAGAATTTGTTGCAAACAAAAAAGTAGTTTATGCAAATCCCGTTTCGGCATATCATGGAAGTGCTACTAATAGATTTAAAGATGCATCAGACATGATTAAATTCAATAAGCAAGAAATTATTGATTTTGCTGAAGCTGAAATTGCTGTGGAATTCCCAGACTTTTACTTCCCTGGTGATGTTATTACAAATCCATTCAGCAGATATTCAGATGCTTATAGAATGATTCAGAAAAATAAAAATCTGATTGTGGGTATGGCATATGATGATATGAAGACCCAGTATCCATCAGCAACTATACCAAATGTTAATAAGTGCAAGAGAGATCTTACTTATTTCGTAGATGCATTGTCAATTGACGTTTTCCGTGGGGGAAATGTATATACTAGAAAATTCACTTTGCAATATTTTGTCAATGGCACTTTCACTTATGTAAATGCTCAAGAATTAGAGACTCGTTTCGCTTACGAAAAAGCACTGAGCTGGATGAAGAAAGCAATTACTAATCAACTGGCTGGCACTATTACTGCAGTAAACTCTACAGATTCTTGGGTTGGATATCAAGATTTAACAATCACTGCAGACCCATCACCAAATGACCCATATGGCACAAATGGAAGTAATACAAGTAACACAAATATCGATGTCTGCTCAGATGTACAAGACGCTCTTGAAACACTTTGGGAGATAGTTGATGTTGCTTTGGGTGATGGCGACCTCACTGAATTACCAGATGAAGACCTAGGCACATATTCTCCTAATGAAATTAAGTGCCGTCGCGATATTGGTCTCTTTATTGATGCTATTGCAGATGATGTAGATAGAGGTGGAAACTATAACATTGTAAAATTCACTAAAAAATATTTCAATACTAGTGGACAACCTATTACAAATGGTTTAGTTAATGAAGAAGCACAGTCAGTTGTTGCATTTGAAAAAGCAAGAGACCTTGCATATAGAGCAATTAATAATCTCTTATACTATAAGATTCTTTCTCCTGTCAGTCCTAATTACAATCTTAACGACCCTCTGAGTTACGGTGGTACTGCACCAGGTCATACTTATGACGCAAACTATAGTTCTGGTAATAATCAAGATGTTGCAAACTGTGCTGATGTTAAATCGTATATTGCAACACTTACTGATATTGCAGTTGATGCCATCGTTGCTGGAAATCTGGATAACATTAATGCACTGTCAAGTATTACTGATGGCACATATGAAGACGGTGAAAATGTTAGGTCAACTAAACTTGCCTTTAAGAATAAATCTACAGGATTATTCACAACTGGAGACCAGATTAAAGGTGTAACTAGTAATGCAATTTTCAAAGCAATTGGGTCTAATACAGGACTGAAGTGGATTTATGCTGGACCAATCACTGGAACATTCCAAGTTGGTGAGTATATTACAAATTCAACTCTTACAAATCAAGGTGGTGTTACTCAAAGTGTTGTTGTTAAGAAAGCAGAATTAAGTGGCACAAAATCTCTCAAATTCTCTGGCACCTCATATCTTAGTGCAGCAGAATCATATGATTTTAATTTTGGTGCTGTAGATAATTTTACACTTGAGGGTTGGATTAGACCATCTGGTATCACTGGCACCCAACATATCTTTGATTTAAGAAGGGTTGTTGATTCTGGGTTAAGAGTTATCATGGATAATAAAAAACTCAGAGTTTATGATGGCACAACATCATTAATCATTAGTGCAGATGTATTTAATACGGCAAACACATGGTATCACGTTTCAGTCGTAAGAACTAATAATGTCCTTCAGGCATATGTAAATGGTGCACAAGTTGGGTCTAATTATGCAGATACTAACAATTATAAGTATGCACCATGCTACGTTGGATCTAGTTTCCAGGGCACCAGTGCATTTACTGGATATATGGATAATGTATATGTGAAGAAGGGCGAGTCAGACCATACTGGTGCTTTCACACCCCCAACACAAATTGATTATACAGATAGTAACATTGTGCTTGGATTGGATGGAGAAGGTCCACTTATTGTTTCGACAACAGACACTTATGCAACGTTAACTAGTGTTAATGTGTATAGCTCAACTATCAAAGTAGTAGACTATGAGAATTTGAGTTTTGTAATTAAAGATATTGACCTTGGTAGAAAAGAATACAGAGATTGTGCAAAAATTATTGGTGTGAATTCAGCTTGGATTGCTGATGAAGCAGTTGGACGCATGAAAACTCAGTTTCCTGATTTCATTATGCCTGGAGATGACCCAGGAAGTAATCAATATGGTGGCACAAATTACTGCATAAGAGACACAAGAGATTTTATTATTCCAGCTTTGGTAAAAGATTTAGAAACTGGAGGAAATTATAATACTTTATATACTGCTCGTACATATCTGACAACATCTGGTAAATTGCAGCATATTGGAAATGAAATTCTTCAAACTGTATATACTTGGGATGAAGTAAGCAATATTATGATTGATGTAATCACTACAGTAAGTAGTGATTTGACTGGTGCATATTCAGATAGACTTCGTATTCCAAATAATTTTGCTTCACCTGCATCACAAGCGGTGCAAGATGAAATCCGTAAACTTATGGATGACATGTTGGAGGTTATTGCACCATCTCCTGATAGATTCCGTGATTCTGGAGTTATTATTTGGAAAAACCGCGATTATATTGCTGATGAAGTTGTTGGTTATATTCAGAACAAATATGTCCAAACTCTTGGTGGTGTTGCAGTAGATTTCCTGATTATTCCTGGTGGAGATGCCGCATGTAAGAAAGATATTAAGACTTATATTATTCCAGCAATTATTGCTGATTTAGCGACAGGCGGCACATATCAAACACAAACTGTAATTGACAATTATCTCGATAGTCAAAAGAATATTTTGTTTGTTGAAGATGAATTAAATCCAATGTTGGATGCATTTAATAGGACAAAAGAATTGTGCCAATATGCAATTAATAATCTTCTGTTGAACCCAGGTGAAACTGCTGCTGGTTTAGGGGTGCCAACCTGGGTGCAAGATGACTATTATGAGCCACAATATACTACGAAAAATGCATATCGTGATACAACAATTACTATTGATGATGAAGGATATCCACAAACCAATCGTGTCAAAAATGATAGATTCATTGATGCAACTAATTTAATCAAGTCTAATAAAGAATTAATTGCTCAAGAAGCAGTTGCAATAATGAATAATCTATCTAAATTTGGAGATTTACAAATTCCTGGAGGGCACGTTAACTGTGAAGATGATGTTAAAGATGTATTAGATGCACTTATCCATGATTTACTGTATGATTGCAATGATAGAATATATGGAGCAGCATCACTGTATATTGAGCCAGAAAATAATTCTCTTAGACATATTGAGTCTGAATGGGAAGCATCTGTAACAACGTTTAAAATTGTTAGAGATATTGCAACTCTAACAATGAGAAATGCTTTCGGTAGAGATTATATTCCTGGCACAAATAGATCTACTACAGCTGTAGAAAGCTATGAGCAGAATCCAAAAGACACTATTTTTGCAGACTGCGGTAATGCAATTGATGGAAATATTCGTTATATTGCCGAGCAAGCAGTATATGATGGACAACAACAATATCCAACTCTTGTAATTCCAGGTGGCTCAATTAACTGTGTGCATGATGTTACTGATATCTTAGAAGCTCTGGTATTTAACCTTAAGTATGGTGGTGATAACTGGATGCAATATGCTACAGAATACTATGTAAACTATTCTGGTAATTTACAGCATATTACATCTCAATCAGCTCAAACTATTTGGATTTTGAATAGAGCTAGAGATCTTGCAATTAAGGCAATTAAAGATGCTCCAATTACAAATAACTCTGGGTCTACTAATATTCAAAGATATTATGATGCTGCACCAAATCCAACAAACCAACTGAGAAATTCAAATCAAACAACTGGAGTTATTATTACTGCATTTAATAACTCAGTCACCAGAACGTTTGCAGCAGGTACAAATAATATTGAAAATGCTGACAATACTAGCACTGGTATGGATAACAGTGACGATTTTGTTGCTCGTTGTGTTACGATACTTCCATCAACTACTCCAGTGAATTGTGTATTATTTGAAGGTGGTAGCACTGCCCAGGGCACATGGATTGGTTTCAGAGATAATGGCACTTATTTAAGATTACGTGCAGGTACTGGAACTACTGCATATTCTGGAGGTGCAAGTTATACTAGTGATACTGGATTAGCAATGTTAGATATTCCTGTCTCAACATTGACTACAGCTGGTTACATGGATGGTAACCAACATGAATTAGTCTGGGAAGTTAGAGTTGGCGGTAATATTGCAACTGGACCAGGAAGAGTTAGATTGTTTATTGATGGTAACCTTGTTGGCGAAGCATCTACACCTGGTGTTTTAAATACTGGTCTTGGCGCTGCAGCAGGACTTTGGTCTAATGGTAACGTAGGAACGTTTGCAGCAACTGCAGCTGCAGTACCAAATGGAGAGCCAACTACAGCATGGCCATACCAAATTACTGGCACCATGTCTTACTATCGTGGTCGTTTAGTAGACCCAGGTTATACTGGTAATGAGGCAGCAGCAGTTATTGCTGATATTACGACCTTAATGCAAAAAGTTACCAGTGGTATTCAAACTCCAGCAACGGTTGCAACTCGTACATATACCTTACCAATAGTTTGGCCAGTTAAATTTACTCCAGAATCTGTTAAGCGTGATTTAAGTATTACATTTGATTCTGCTGGCGGTGGCAGTGGTGCAACCAGTACTTGGAATGCTACATGCTCAGAAGTTGCTTCTGCAATCAATACATTAATGGAAATATTAATTGATACTATTGAAAATGCAGCAAATAGTAATATTAATTATCTTTCAAGTATAACTAGAACATTTAAACCAACAAATAATACCATATATCAATATGGCACTTGCCATGATGTTGTGTCTGCGATAGATACGCTGTTTACCTTAATGTCTGAGACATTAGGTGCTGGTGCAGAGAATGCAAAAATGGTTGCAAATATGATTCTCTTCAATCAAACAGCAATTGCTACAAGAGCACTTGATAAAACTACTTCATATTATGGCACAACAAATCTAACGATTGGATTCTGTAATAATGTCCTTAAAGCACTTCGTTATGACATGATTACTGGAGGAAATGGGGCAACATTCTACTTGCTGCAGAGTTGGTTTGATGGCGAAGGAAACTTTATTGCATTCCCCACTGTAACTAGGTCTCATTTAATATATTGCATTACAAGACTCAGAGAATACATTAAGAGTGCAATGTATTTACTAGGTAGTGACCCAGCGTGGGCAACATATACCACTTATGACCCACCTGGAAGATTAGAATGGTATCAAGAAGCTGCAGAATTTATTATAGATTCTTCTCTTAACCCGATTGAATTTGCATTAAGAAATTCTAAATTCCCAACTGAAGCAAAAGTAACATTCCAAGCATCTGCTCATGCAGTAAATCTTAAGAATACTTACAATATGGGAATTGATTACAATACTGACCCAGCACTTGTTACTCTCTTACCATTGATAGAAGTCGGATACGAGCGTGCTGAATATAGAATTAGAATTAATCGTCCTAACTTCTTCCGTAGAGGAGATATTCTCCAATATGTCCCAGCATCGTCAACTCCTCTTACTGGTTTGCAAAGTAATGAATACTTCTATGTAATTAATGCAGAAGCAAGTTGGTTTGAAATTGGTGCCCACTATATTCATGATGGAAGATTTAGAAAATTTGAGGTAAGCACTACAAATACTGGAGCACAAATTTTACAGGTTGTTAGAAGATCTGGAGTTGTACAGAAAGATCCTATTTTTGCAGTTGACCCATCAGATACACCAGTGCTTGGAGGATTTAATCTATCTGATATAATCTATGGAGTTACTTCAGAAGCATCTGCTGAGGTTGGGTTTGTGCAGAAGAATCTGGCCAAGATATTCAAAACATTCAACAGATATGACTTGATTGATGTCTCTGAAACATTGGGCGTATATGACAACTTTATAAATGGTGAGCAAGTTGTAGTCCAAGGAGCAACAACTAATACTGGATATGTTTATCAAACCAAAAATACAAATGATGATGGTGAAACATTTGTAAATATCATTGACAAAATTGGCACTATTTCAATTGGTGATACCATCTTAGGTATTACTAGTGGCACGACTGCTGAAATTGCTGCTATTTCTGACAGGATGTTGTTAAATGTCAAGTCTGGTGATTTCGCAGCAAATCAATGGTTGTTTGCAGAAAATGATGCAACGGAAGCATACATTACCGAATATGTAAATAAGAGCGGCACATTGACAGGGAATACAGGAGGACGTATCACAATTGATGTTGAGACTATTCAGAATAGTTGGAATACTGGTGATGTAATTTATGGAAGTTTGACCGATTATATTCTTGATGTCAAAGGTATTTCTGGCACTCAACTTCAATTGAATCAGTATATTCACGGAACGAATGTTTATCAATTAGAGTTAGGAGTTGCAATTACGGATACTGGTGTTGCCGATACATTTAGACCTGGAGATGAAGTATATCTGCTTCAAGGAACTACGATTAAGAATCCTGGATTCAAAGCTACCGTGACAGAGTATATTAACGATACTATCAATAATATCCATAGATTGTTTATCGCAAACTTGATTGATGTTGGAACAGGAGCACCTATTTCAGAAGTTGCTATCAGCTCAAATAATATTGGTAAAGTTGATATCGGGTCTAACTTCCCAACAGTTTACGCAAACACAATTTCTTACACTAATACTGGATATACTTCTTATGGTAAAGTTGTTGCAATTGAGCAAAGTGGGATTACTGCGAAAATCTGGGTAGAAAACGCAGTTGGTGACTTTGTTAATAACATGACTGTTAAGTCAGATTATGGATGGGGCGCAGGCGTATCCAAAGCAACTATTCTCCAAGGTAGAGTTGATAGATATTTCCGTGGATTTGATGGATCTCAAACAACATTTAGTCTGACTATTAATAATGGAGAAGCATACTTCCCAGATCCAGCAGGACATTTACTTGTATATGTAAATGCTGTTTTACAACCACCTGGTCCTACAAATGCTTATATTGCATTCTCTGATAAAATTCAATTTACTGAAGCACCTGAAGTTGGGTCAGAATTTATTGGGTCTTACATAGGTAAACTTCGTCAACTAGATGATATTAGCTTTGAGTTTGATTCATTGCGCTCATCGTTTAACTTAAAGCGTGGCGGTCTTTTCTACTCACTAACCTTAACCGAAGGGTCGTCTTCTGCTACTATTTTACCAGAAAATAATATTCTTGTATCTCTGAATGGAATTATTCAAGAACCAGGTGTTGCTTATAGATTAGTTGGGTCTAGAATTATTTTCTCAGAAGTGCCAAGATCTGGAGCATCGTTTGTAGGATTCTCATATATCGGTAGTGATGCTGATGTTATTGCTGCAGATGTGGTGCCACCTATTGAATCTGGAGACAAATTATTCATTGAAGGTGAAGAATTTGCTCGTGAAGTTGCTGTTATTGAGTCTTCTAACTCATTAGTAACATTTGAATATACTGGGTCGGTTAAAGGTAGAAATGCTGCTGCACTAGCACAAATTAAAGGTGGTCAACTAACAAGTGCAATTTTAACAAATCCTGGTAATGGATATACAACACGCCCCAACGTAGATATAATTTCATCCTCAGGTTTTGATGGAAGAATTAAAGCTCTGATGGGTATCACAAGAATTGATGTTAAAACTCCTGGAGTTGGATATAAGAATCCAGTTGTTGCTGTAGACACAACTGTCCCAGATGATTTTGTTTCTCCAACTGGCACTCCAATTAATGGTGGTATTGATATTTACAACCCCGATGAAAATGATGATATTATTGATAATCCTATTCCTCCTGGTTTTATCGCTATCAATCAAAACCCTGTAAACGTAACTGTTAACCAAGGTCAAACTGCATTATTTACAGTTGCTGCTACGGTATCTAATAATCAAACTCTAAATTATCAATGGCAGAAGAAAGAATATGGTGCTGTAACTTGGTCTAATATTATTGGAGCAAACCAAGCAACATATATTACATTGAATGCTGCTCAATCTGATGATAATGATGAATTTAGAGTTGCAATTACTGCTGCTGGTGCTGCGCCAACTTATTCGTTGTCTGCAATTATTACTGTGCAGACAGGAGCAACAGTAATTAATAACTTTAATCCATCAAATATTTTTGATGACATCTAAATAAAAGGAAAAACATGCCTGCAAACGCCAGTTACAACAATGCTACAAAAAGACTTGCAGTGTCTGCGGATAATCTTCCAGGACCTGTAAGTCGTGGCACATTTCCAAACCAGAATAATACAAATACTGTAACAGAGCAAGATTTTGATCATGAGTTTTTATATCGTGGTGGCACTTTTGGAGTTACACGTACATTTGATAGTAATGCTTGGACGCAAACTGGATTTATTAGAAGTATTACTCTATCTGTAGCAGATAATGCATTGTTTGGGGTTAATAATCAAATTAGAAGTGGAGACCATCTCTTCTTTGTTTTTAGTGATGGAATAAAAAGAAAATTTTTATTTACTGGCACTACATTTACATCGATTGCTGATAGGTGTTGGTTAGCTGCAGATAATAGACTTGATTTGATTATGACAAATCAAGCAGCGTCAACTGGCACATACACATACTATGACCAAAGAAATGGGCGATCGGCAACCCCACTTGGTGCTATTGGAATTGCAGCAAATGGAGTAGTATTATTCAATCCAAGTGCAGGGACTGCTGCAAATCCACCATTTGGATTTAATTGGAATACATACAGGCAGGATTCTACAACTCCTATTAATTTCGGTGAAGATACTTGTGGTGGACGACCAGATGTAACAGGTCAATACCACTACCAGGATAGTTCTATTTTAACCTGTTGGCGAACCTCTGGAGCGATGTCTACTTATAATGATTATTATGGAAGCTCCCAATATAATGGTGATAATATTAGGCATCCAGATGGACATTCAAAAATTATAGGATTTTCATTTGATGGATTCCCCATATACGGACCATACGCATACAACAGTCCTTGGGATAATTTAAGTGGAGTCAAATATTTGACTTCATCTTTTGAGATTAGAAATACTGAAGTTTCTGGAAGACCACAATATGGTGCTACACTTCAAAATCCTCCTGCTGGCTCATTAATGCAGGATTGGCGATATGAAGAGGGTTTAGGTGACCTGGATATACATAACGGAAGATTTTGTATAACTCCAGAATATCAAGATGGCACGTATGCATATTTTATTTCTATTGATTCTAATGGAAAGCCTGCATTTCCATATATAATTGGCACGTCTACTAGGGAAACTATTGACCCACCGCCAGGAAATGGAGCAAGAGCTCCAGAGCTTCCGCCGCCTCCACCACCACCTGATTACGTCAGACCAACTCTTCAATTCACGTTACAACCACAAAATGCAACTGTAAATGCTAATCAATCTGTAACATTTACTGTACAAGGTCAAGTGGTTACAAGCGAAGCAGCAACTTCAATTGGATATCAATGGTTTAGATCGACTGATGGCGGTTTTGCGTTTGCTGCTATTACTGGAGCAACGAATAGCACATATACTATAACTGCTCTAGCATATATGACTGGGTATCGATACAGATGTCGTATTACTGGACCTTTAGGAGTGCCTACAAATCGTACTGCATCAAATTCTCCCCTAGATTCAAATACAGCAGTCCTAACAGTCACTGGTGGTGGAGATGGTGGAAGTCTAAACAATAGATTTGATTCTTCATCATCAAGATTTGACTCGACTTCACAAAGATTTGACGGCACCTAAATAACACTGTAAAGAGTAACTATCAATGGCTAAACAAAATATTAACATAGGTACATCTGCCAATGATGGGACTGGAGACAGTCTTAGAGATGGCGCTATTAAAGTAAATAGCGTAATCAATGAAATTTATACCAATCTAGGCAATGATACTAATCTTTTAGTGAATGTTAATAATCCTGTAGATGGACAAGTGCTCAAGTGGAATGGCACAGTCTTTGCAGAAGGTCATTTTGATGCGTTAAGTGCAGATTTAAATGTTAAAGGTTTTAGAATTATATCACAAACAAATGGTGATATAGTAATTAAGCCGCATGGCACAGGGGATATTAAATTTTGGGCAGGCAATACTGGTAGTGCATACACTTATATTGATGGTGCTGATGGTAAATTAAAATACACTAATGTGTATGATGATATAACTGATTTACCAAATGCAACTAGTCATCATGGAATGTTTGCTCATGTGCATGAAACAGAAAGAGCATATTATGCCCATGGCGGTTCTTGGACTCAACTAATTGATAATGGGTCATCAATTGGAGAATTATTCGATGTTGACATGACTGTTGGAGGTGGTCCTTCAGCAGGTCAAGTATTAAAATGGAATGGAGAATCCTGGGCCCCTGCTAATGATTTACTAGGAGAGGGGGGCGGCGGTGGTGGTGTCGTAAATCAATGGTTATCTATTTTTGCAGATAGTGGACAAACTACTGCCAGTGCACCTACAGATGTTTTAACAATTGCTGGTGGAACAAATATATCAACTTCTATTAGTGGAGATACTCTTACTGTCGATTTCACTGGAGAATTGGGAGGTCCAACTCAAAATGCCTTTGGCACTATTGGGGCTGACAATGGGAGTAATACTGCATCTACACCATCGGCAACAATCAATATTGTCGGTGGCACAGGTATTACTACAGCAATTAATGGTAGTAATTTAACTGTAACTAATAGTCAACCAAACATTGTCCAAGAAGTTTATAAAACTGTTGCTGGAGATACTGGGAATACCACAGCACAATTAGCAACTTCTACATTAACCATTGCTGGCGGTTTAGGTCTTACCACTGTAGCAACAACAAATACAATTACAGCAAATGCTCAGTTTTGGACTAATGGCACAATAGCAGAAAACAAAACTATTATTTTCGATGCTGATGGTCAATCTGTAATTACACCTAGTCCAACACTTGGATGGACTATTACTGGCACTACTGGTGGAGGTTATAAATTTACTGGACCTGGAGTTTCAAGTGACACTTCCAATCCGACAATTTATGTGTATAGAGGATTTACCTATAGATTTAATAATCAATCTGGAGTAGCGCACCCATTTGCACTACGTCAAAGTAGTGGAGGAAGTTCTGTTACTACTGGAGTAACTGGGTCACTCAATGGTGTGCAATTTTGGACTGTGCCTATGTCTCTTGCTGCTGGCACGACATATGTCTATCAATGCACCCAACACCCAGGCATGATAGGAAACCTCGTGGTCGTATAATAAATGGCAAAAACAGTACCTGGAAGTGGCGCAGAAATATTCCCAGTATTTAATAGTATTTCTGGGGTAAGAGAAGTATATGTCATTAATGGTGGTACAGGGTATAGTCCAACTAATCCACCTAGACTTCGTATCGAAAATTGTGGCACTCCAATTCGTGAGGCAGTTTTAAGACCAGTAATTCAAGGATCTTTAGGTGAAATTACTGCTGTTGAAATTTTAGATCCAGGAGAAGGTTATAACCCACTTCGATTGGTAATTACAGATGCAAATGCTTCAGTACAAGCTGCTGGTCGAATATTCCTTAAACCAGATGGAGGAATTGACTATATCCAAGTAACTAAATTTGGAGATGAATATTATAATGCAACTGCAGAAATCGTAGGAGGAGCTGGATCTGGTAGTGAATTGATACCAATTACAGGATCGATAACAGGTCTTGCTATTGAAGAGTATGGTAGAAATTATACAGAGACTGATACTAACCTTGTTATTACTGGAGGAGGAGGTGGCACGGGTGCTAGTGGTGTTGTATCTGTAAACAGATTTAGTGAAGTATCTGGTATTACATTAACAAACCAAGGTGAGTTTTTTGAAACTGCTCCCATCATACAATTAATTGGTGGTGGAGGGTCTGGTGCATCTGCACGTGCGAATATTAATTTAGGAAAAATTACTAGCATCAATCTTTTATCTAGTGGTAGTGGATATGTAAATACCCCTCAAGTTGTTTTTGCAAGAAATACTGATTTAGTTAAAACCACAAGAAATAGACGGTCATTAAATACTACAATTTATGATTTAACAGGACTTCTTAAAAATGTCACAATAGACGACGATGAAATTTTTGTAGAAACAACGGACCCATATGTGGGGTCTGGAAAAATTCTCTTAAATAAAGAAATCATTAGATACACTGGAAAAACACCAATTTCCTTTACTGGATGTGATAGAGGAATTAACTTCCGTTTTGACCAAAAAATTATCCTTGATAGTTTGCAAAATGACCCAAATACAGGAATTTCAAATTATCAATTCCAAGTAACCGATAAGGTTAGACGTGCAGTTGAAAATGCTAATAATAGAAAGCCAATTGTATATGATTGGAATCCAGCAGAAAGAGCATTATATTTAACTTTTGAGGTTGATGCACTATCATTTATTGATGGTGGTAGGTCTAATGAGAAATCAAAAATTATCGCATTTTCTGCTGGCATCGCTGCTGCATCTGGAACTGGAGTTGCTCCGCACACTTTAGTTGAAGCAGAGGGGCAAAATATTGTTGCATTTACTAACCCAATATCATTTATTCTTAATAGAAAATTTGAAGATAATGATGAGCAATATACAGATTCCAACGGAAATTTAATTACTGGTGACGGTATTGCAGACTTAATTAATGATAATACAGAATTTGACAATCAAATTAGTTTAGATGGTGGAATTGCATCATCTAAATATGGTATTGAGGAAAATCTAGGTGGCACTAATACTACCCTTTTCCAAGTAGGAGACCAACTATACGATGGTAGTCCTAGTGGTGGACTACTTGCAACTGTGCAATCTGCTGGTCAATTAGGTGATGGTGACCCTCATGTTTCATCCGCTGATATTGTAATAAAATACGATACAGTAACCTTATTCTCAGTACCAGGTAGTGGTGGTGAAGAAACAGTTACAGGAAGTACATCAGGCGTAAGTGCAACTACTGTTTCTAGACGAGTTGGCAGTAAACCAGGACAGTTTATTTTGACTGTAAAAAATATTACTAATAATAATCTTGTGTATAAATTTGCAGTTGGAGAAACACTTGAAGGGGTTACAAGTGGTGCTGAAGCAGAAATTATATCTGTTGCATACACTTCATTCGTCAGAAATGAGCCTGAATAATTATCATAAATAAACTTATAAGCAAACTGGTATAAAATGGCGTTACTTACTGATCAATTCAGAATTTTTACTGCCAATCGTCTTATCAAAGCATTGGAGGGTCCAGACCCTACTCAGCCTGATATTGATGCTGGCAGTGACCGTGACCGTCTTTATGTTTTCATTGGTCGTCCACAACCATGGGATAATGAAAATGCGGCACCAGACCCGATTGATTCTCTGCAAGAATTCGGAGATACATTTTCTGATATGATTTCTTTGAAGAGAGTGCTTGCAAATGACACAATTCAAGTTATTCGTAGAATTGATTGGATTCCACCTGAGCAAACAACTGGTGGACTAGGATACGTTTATGACATGTATCGTCATGATTATAGTGCAACAAAAACAGCATCATCTGGTGCAACCAAACTTTATGATGCTGATTTCTATGTTGTAAACTCATCATATCAAGTATATAAGTGCATCTATAACGGCACGTCACCTTCAGACCCCAACGGTAAACCATCCACTGTTGAGCCAACAGGGACATCTACATCTATTATCACAACTGCAGATGGATACCGTTGGAAGTATATGTATACAATTCCAGTTGGTATGGTGCTGAAATTTTTCTCAAATGAATACATGCCAGTGTTGCAAGACACCGCTGTAGTATCTGATGCTATTGGGGGTGAAATTGATACTGTTATTATTTCATCTTCAGGATCTGGATATAACAATGGCACCTACGAAAATGTGCCAATTAAAGGAGATGGTATTGGAGGAAGAGTCTCCTTAGTTGTAGATGGTGGTCGTCTCGTTTCTGCAACAGTTACTTCAGGTGGTAGTGGATATACTTTCGGAAAAGTAATTATTGATGAAGTAAATGGTATTGGAGCTGGCACTGGCACTGGCGGTAGTATTGAGGTGATTATCTCCCCAACTGGAGGTCACGGGTATCAACCATCAACTGAGATGGGTGGATATAGAGTAATGATTAATACTAAGTTTACCTATGCTGAAGGAAGTGGTGACTTCCCAACAGATAATGACTATCGTCGTATTGGTCTTCTTATTAATCCATACAAGTATGGCACAAGTGAATTGGCTGCTGAAATTACCTTATCAGCAACTAAAGCAGTTATTTTCCCTCCAACATTCACTGGGCAATTTGTAACAGATGAAATTATTACACAATCACGCACTATCGGTGGACAGCAGGTAACTGCTAGGGGTCGAGTAATTTCTTGGAATACTAGCACAAAAGTGCTGAAGTATTATCAAAATAGAATTGATGGTATTTTCCCAGAATTTACTGGTAGTTTAATTGAATTTGAAGGAGGAAACCCAGTTGTAGGTAGCACCTCTGGTGCATCAGCTGACCCCGATATTAACTTCCCAATTGTATCTGGATCTTCAACTAGAGTTATTAACAATACGGAGTTTGACCTTGGTATGTCATTTACCAATGGTTATGCAAAACCAGAAGTTGAGCCCAATTCTGGGCAAATTATTTACATAGATAATAGAGGTGCGATTACTCGTGCTGGTGACCAAATCGAAGACATCAAGATCGTAGTAGAGTTCTAACATGCCGCAGAATACTAACCTGAATATCGCTCCTTATTTTGACGACTTTGATAAGGACAAGAATTTCTACAGAGTCCTCTTTAGACCTGGATTTCCTATTCAGGCAAGAGAACTCACTACCATGCAATCGATTCTGCAGAATCAGATTGAATCGATTGGTCAACACTTCTTTAAAGAAGGGTCCATGGTCATCCCAGGACAAGTTGGTTATGACCTTAATGTGCAAGCTGTTATTCTTCAGCAATCATTCCTTGGTGTTGATATTGAAACGTATCGAGAGCAATTGAATGGGCAAATTATTGAAGGTATTACTACGGGAGTTAAAGCAAAAGTACTTTATTCAATCTCAGCAGAAGAATCGGATCGTGGTTATATCACATTATATGTAAAATACGTTGACTCGGGTGATACTGTATCAACAGAAAATTTTAAAACATTCCAACCAAATGAGCAACTTCTTGCAGAAAAAGAAATCACATTTGGTGCAACCTTAATTGAAATCGGGTCTCCGTTTGCTCAACTTTTACCAGCAAACGCCACTTCACTTGCATCATCAGCATATATTAATGCTGGTGTATATTTTATGAGAGGGCATTTTGTAGATGTCCAATCTGCATATTTGATTCTTGACCAATATGGTAATAATCCATCATATAGAATTGGTCTTGAAATAAGCGAATCAATTGTCACTCCAGAGGATGACCCCGAGCTCAATGACAATGCAGCAGGGTCGTCAAACTATGCAGCACCAGGTGGACATAGATTCAGAATTAAAACATCTCTTACTAAGAAAGTAATTTCAGATGAAACTGATAAAAATTTCATTGAATTACTTCGTATTAATAATAGTAAGGTTGAGCAATTTGTTAATGCAACTGCATACTCTGAGTTAGAAAAGAGTCTTGCACGTCGCACGTATGAAGAATCTGGTGATTATGTAATTGAATCAATTACAGCTAAAGCACGAGAGCAACTTGATGATGGATTTAATAATGGTGTGTATCGCCCTGGAGAATTGTCAGCACAGAAAAATCTAGCGTCTGATGATTTTGTTACATTTGAAGTATCTCCTGGAAGAGCATACGTTAAAGGATATCGAACTGAGTTTTTAGTGCCTCAGTATGTAGATTGCCCAAAACCAAGAGATTATGAAAGTGTGCAAAATAGCATTCTTTCATTCAGAGTAGGTAACTTCGTTAAGGTATATGATGTATATGGTTGGCCAGATTTAACTGGAGAAGGAGTCACGAAAGCATACCAAGTGCTTGAATTATATGATAATTGGACTATTGGCACCACCAATACGGTTGTAGGCACAATGATTGGGCGTACACGCACCATTCAAATGCAACTAGATTCTGGTGAGGTATATGATATGTGGATTTTCGATCCACAAATGTTTACTGCTATTAATTTTGCAGCAGGAAATCAGGCGGTAATAGTTGGAGATGTATTAGTAGGAAGGACAAGTGGTGCTAGAGGATTTGTTGCTCAAGCCCCTGGCGGTACATCATGTATGCTTGAGCAAGTTTCGGGAGTATTTTTAAATGGAGAAGTGCTTCTGAGAGATAACAGAGTAGTTGGCACTATGACCGCTGCACATACTTACAATCTTACTGATGTTAGAACTTGCCGTGGTAGAAATAATAACAATGCAATTATTTTTGGAGCAAACTGGCAATTAAATGACCAGCAAGAAATTGAATCATCCACAGTAACAATTGACCAGACTGGCGGCACTATTACTGGATTCCGTACAAAATTTGCTAATGATTTAAGACCTGGTGATGTAATTACTCCTACTAATACTACTCCAACAGGTAATAATACTCTTAGAATTACAAGAGTAAACCCAACACAAATTTCCGTGAGCAGTGGAAATGCGTATACTGGGGCACCAGTATCATCACACATTTTTAATTATCTAACTCAAGTAGCGAAGATTGATTCTGCGCTTAAAAAAGGCACGGTGGCTAGTGGAGAATTTGCATCTCTTACTAGATTAAGACCATTTATCTTCCAAAAAGATTATCAAGATGGTGAGATGTCTGTTGACTGCGCTCGCGTATCTATGAGGTCTATTACTGATGAATCCTTCTTTGTATATCGCACGTTTACTAATAAGACAGTAGTTGCTGGTGGCATCACAGTATCTCTGCCAGAATCTGAGCAATTTGCATCGTTAGATAATGAAAACTATGTTTTAACTATCTTGGCACAAAACGGATCTGCATATCCTGTCGGAAAAAATCTTGATATTGATGCACTTAATGATGATGGCACTCTTACTGTTACATTTGGTGCAGATAGACAGTCAATTACAATTTCTGGATTGACTAATGTGCAAACAGTTAAATTGACTGCACTGATATCAAAAAATATTGTTACTAGAAAAATCAAAACTGCATCAAAGATGCGTGCTATGAAAGTTATACGCACGCAGAATAATAATGATGTGCAGAAATTTGGACTAGCATATGGTAATTTATACGGCACTCGTATTGAAGACAATGAAATATCATTTGCGTTAAATGATGTTTATAAGATTCATGCAGTATACGAATCAGAAGATGATTCTGATGCTAGTCCTCCATACATTGTGTTGCAGAATCCAACATTCTTTGATAATGGTAGTGTAGTTATTGGTAAAACATCTGGTGCACGTGGTAGAGTTATTCAATTTATCAACAGCACATTAAGATTATATTTTATCTCTCTTAACAATATTCCATTTATAGCAGGTGAGCAAATTGATGGAGTTGATGATGATAATATCCAATTAGTAGGATTTGTAGATGATGCTGAGGGATCTATTTTCAAAGGTAGTAAAGTAATTACTACTCAATTTGAATTGGATTCGGGACAGAAACCACATTTCTATGATGTGTCTCGCATGATTCGTTTGCCAGGTTTTTCGGCACCGATTCGTAAAGTAATGGTTATCTTTGATTACTTCTTACACGAATCATCTGGTGATTACTTCTCAGCGCAATCATATACAGGTATTGGATTTAAAGATATTCCAAAATATAAATTAGATGGGTCCATCAACTGGATTAGAGACCAAGTTGACTTCCGTCCTGGTGTTGGAGAATTGGCATCTGGCACTGGATCTATCACTGCACCATTCTTTGTAAATTGTGCATCATTGGATTTTGGTGCTCGTCAGTTTGATACTTCAGGTGGAGCTGGTGGGTCTACAATCTTTGATGTGCCTAAAGTAAATACTGAAATTAGATTTGACTATACTTATTATATTCCAAGAGCATCAAAACTTTTCTTAACTCATGACAATCAATTAAAGATTGTAAATGGTGCATCTCACCCAGAACTGCCACCCCCAGATAATATTCAGAATGCTATGTTACTCGCATCTATTGAAATGCGAGCATATGTATATGATGTAGAAAGAGATGTAATCATCAGACCAGAAATCATTCGTCGTTATACGATGAAAGACCTTGGGGATATAGAAACTCGTCTACGTAATGTTGAATATTATACTGCACTTTCTTTACTTGAATCTCAAGCAGAAAATACAAAAACATATGATGACAATGGGTTTGACCGTTTAAAGAATGGTTATGTTGTGGACGATTTCACAGACCATAGCATTGGAGATGTGTTTAACGTAGATTATAAATGCTCTCTGGATTTCAAAGAAGGTTTCCTTAGACCTTCTCACTATACAACAAATGTGCCATTACAATTGAATTTAGATGCATCTACAGATGTTGTAAAAACTGTAGGGAATATGGTCCTTCTTCCATATGAAGATTTGGCTATTATAACTCAACCATATGCATCTCGTACTGAAAATGTTAATCCATTCAACGTGTTTGCATTTATTGGTAGAGTTGACCTTTCCCCTGCTTCAGATGATTGGGTGGATATCGATCGTCTACCTGCTCGTATAGAAAACGTAGAAGGTGATTTTTCTGCTGTTTCTAGAGATTTACAAGTTGACCAAAACGGATTCGCTCCTATTCAATGGGGGTCGTGGGAGACTAACTGGACTGGAGAATCTTTAGTTTCAACTAGTCAGTTCACGGGCGACGGTAGTTTTGCACAAGGTGGTCGTCGTCTCGGTCGTTTAGGACACGGACAAGGACAGCAACCAATCTTCGTGCATGAAAGACGCACATGGAGGGTAGTAAATAACCAAGCACGTCAGGGTGTAAGGACAAGAGTAACCCCAAGAGTTGACCAAAAATCATTGGGCGATACTATCCTTTCGCAATCTGTAATTCCTTGGGTGCGCTCTAGAAATGTTGGTTTTAACATTGAGAGAGCTAAGCCTCGCACAAGAATGTATCTATTCTTTGATGGAGTAAACATTACAAATTATGTAACACCAAAAATTATTGAGTTGACAAAGAGTAGCACTCAAGATACAAACACAAATGAAACTCCATTCGTGGTTGGCGAAACTGTAATAGGACAAACCTCAGGTTGTCGTCTTCGTGTTGCTCCTGCAAATGATGGTTATAAAACTGACCCATATGGTGTCGGCACCGCTCAACTTGCAGAATCCTATGCATCACAAACCAATTATTTAAATATTGACATTACAGCAATGGCAGAAAGTGTTAATCCAAATTTCTATGGAAATGTATTAACAGGTGAAGTATTAGTTGGACAAACATCAGGTGCTAGAGCAATTGTTAGAGACCGTCGTATTCTCTGTGATAATATTGGGCAAACAATCGGAACATTCTTTATTCCGTCTCCAAAAATTGATTCAAATCCACGTTGGGCAACTGGCACCAGAACTGTAAGATTTACAACATCACCAACAAATGATAAAACGCCTGGCACGGTAGATTCTTCTGCAGAGACTACATATACTGCCTCAGGTCAATTAAGAGTTATACGTGAAAATATTCTTGCAGTACGTAATGCAGAACTTGTTAGAGATACTGTATCGGATGAAAGAACTGTTATCACTACTAGGACAGATGAGAGACAAATTGGATGGATTGACCCGTTAGCACAATCCTTTATTGTAGATGAGCAAGGCGGAGTATTCTTAACAGGTGTTGATGTATTCTTTAGAACTAAAGATGATACTATTCCAATCTCCATGCAAATTCGAACCATGGAAAATGGATATCCGACTAAAGATATTCTTCCGTTCTCTGATACTACGCTAAGTCCAATAGAAGTTGAATTGTCAGAAAACGCTGCAATTCCAACTAGATTTACATTTAGGTCTCCAGTATACATTAAGTCATCGATAGAATATTGCTTTGTGCTCTTATCAGACTCAAACTCATATAATGTTTGGATTTCTAGAATGGGTGATATTGATGTATCAGGCACCAGAACTATTTCCGAACAACCATATGCAGGTGTGCTATTTAAATCGCAAAACGCATCAACGTGGACAGCAGACCAATATGAAGATTTGAAATTTACAGTTTATCGTGCTGACTTTGTATCAAATATTGGTACTGCAATATTTAATAATGCAGAATTAGGTAAAGGAAATTATGGTATTCATAACTTAATTGAAAATCCTATTGAAACTCTTAAACCAAACCAGCAATTGGTATTAGCAACTGACCAGAATTACAACTTCACAGTTGGAGCCAGAATTGTACAGGAACCCTCAGGTGCATCTGCTACGGTTAAAGAGTTTGATTCAGTTTCAAATCCAGAAGTATTAAAAATTACTGATATATCTGGTATTTTCTCTGCTGGATTCTTAGATGCTAATGGTAATGCATTCCAAGGATTGTCATCTTCACAATCAGTAGCAACTATTGTTTTGTCAGCCGTTTATAACGGCACATTCGTAGTTGGTGATATAGTCACTGGCAGCACATCTAATGCTGATGGTGTTGTTACATCTTATGCTGCTAATACTCTAACCCTTAACTATGTTGGTAAGAGCTTTAGCACTTCAGATACTTTGACAGCACCAAGTGGTGTAAGTGCAACTATTACATCCATTAATTATAGTGGAGATTCTCGTAATGCATATCCAACTGCAGCACCTTCTTATCCTTCTGATGATAAGGAAGTATTAGTGCGTCATAGAAATCATGGTATGCACCAACGAACAAATAATGTATTGATTGAAGGTGTAGTTTCTGAAGTGCCACCAACAACCCTAACAACAACTTTAACCGTAGGATCATCAACGATTCAAATTCAAGATGCATCTCAATTCCACAGAATTATTGGTGGAGCAACTATAGGTAACCTAAATCCTGGTTATATTAAAATCAATAATGAGTTGATTCAATATGCTGGAATTTCAGATAACGGTCAAACAATTACTGTTGCAACTGGCGGCAGAGGAGCAAGCGGCACTGCTGATGTTGAGCACCCATCTGGTAGCGTAGTTGAATGTTACAATCTTGATGGAATTCCCCTGGTTGATATTAATAAACTTCACCAAAAACTTGAGTGTCCATGGATGGATACATATATGTTAGCCACTAATCACGTAGCAACTAATGGAATTCGTGCAGGTGGCACTAATGCTTATGGCACACAAAACGTGCAGTTTGAGGTATTGACTCCAACAGTATCTACTATGGTATTGCCACAGACACAAATTGTAGCTCGTGTAAATACGACAACTGCAACTTCAGTTGGAGATGGTGGAGGAGAAGGTGGGTCTTCTCCAATTGACCAAGCGTCATTTATTAATAATGGAAACTTTACAGATGTTGTATTGAATAACAAAAACATTTTCTCATCTCCTCAAATGATTGCTTCTAAGGTCAATGAAGATAATGAATTAGACGGAAATAAATCCTTTACGATGGCTGTTGAATTGACAACAGAAAAGCCTACTCTTTCTCCATGTATTGACCTTGACCGCACTTCATTAATCTGCACAACCAATAGAATTAATATGTGGCCAGGTGGACCTAATGTTTATGGTCAACAGAATCAGATTGATAGAACTCAAGATGTTTCTACCTTCCCAATTGGTGACCAGAATGACGCTGTGTATATTACAAGACTTGCACGTTTAGCTAAAGAAGCTCGCTCGCTGAAGGTTGATTTCCAAATCGCTCGTCATCCTACTACTGAAGTTAAAATTTACTATAGAGCATTTAATACTGGCGACGCAGCAGACTATAATACTCTTGGTTGGACAATTATGCCTCTACCAACAAGTAATATTAATGCAGCAGAAGCATATGATACTTCACCTACAGACCAATTCTTGTGGAAAGATTATTCATATGAAGTAAGAGGTCTAAGTTTTAACGCATTCCAAGTTAAAATTGTTATGAGATCTAAGAGTCAAGCTAATGTGCCACTCATTGCAGATTTACGTGCTATTGCACTTGCTACATAATATAGGTACTAGAGAGTCTCTTTGCAACCCTTACAAGGTTGATTATAATTATTTTTAGATACTATGTCAAGTCCTTTTTATTCGCAACCACCTCAACATCCATCAACCGATAAGATTAATATTTTCAAACCAAATCTTATACCTGTTGAAGGTAGAGAGGGTTGGTTTCGAGACCCAGATACAAATGCAATTGTAAATTGTAATGATACTGAGTATGATAATTACATGGCATCATATGAGCGCCGTCAAAAGAAAGATTCTAAATTAGAGTCTTTACAAGATGATGTTAATACGCTAAAATCAGATCTCGGTGAAATCAAAGACCTACTCAAATTATTAACTAAAGGAGAATAAAATGCCCGCTGAAGTGACAGAAACCATGGACCAAGACACCCTTCTTACTCAATTTCGTACTCGTTACGAATCTCTAGTTCGTCAAAATCAAGAGTTGGCGAAACAAATCAAAGAAAATGAAGTGACTGCTTTCAAACTCCAAGGAGCAATTGAAACATTAGAGTATCTCGGCGGAAACGATGAGGGGTCTAATGAATCTACAGAAGAAGCTGCTGAGTAATGCAGCGCCCCCATAAGGGGGTTTTTTATTACGCATAAATAAACAAGAAAGACTGTATCCAGTTGTTGCAGGACCCGTATAAGCAATGGCAAATAGAATTCAACTAAGACGAGATGGTGCTCAACAATGGGCAAATGTTAACCCAATTCTTGCACAAGGAGAGTTGGGAATTGAAATCGATACATCTCGTATCAAAATTGGTGATGGTGTTACAGCATGGAACTCTCTCAAGTATGAGAGACCCATTGAGTCGGAATCTAATACTGCCAATACTCTGGTAAAAAGAAACGCAGATGGTAACTTCGAAGCAGGTGCTATTACTGCTTCACTTATTGGTAATGCTTCAACTGCAAGTAGACTAGCAAACGCTCGTCAAATCACCCTTGGTGGTGACATGACAGGTAGTGGCACATTTGATGGGTCCTCGAATCTTACAATCACTGCTGAATTAAACTACGTTCCTGCTCTTCCACACTACGATCCTCTAGATTTAGATGCTACAGGCACATATACCCGTTTTACCGTAGACTCTCGTGGACGTATTGTTGATGCTGATACTCCAACTACTCTTGCTCAGTATAATATAGTTGATGCACAAGCATTAGATTCTGACTTGACATCGCTCGCGAGCATGACTGGTTTTGGATTTATTTCACGTGAAGCTGTAGGCACTTTAGTTAATCGTACTATCACTGGTGGTAGTGGTCGTATTATTGTGCAAAATGGTAGTGCCCAAACAGCAAATCCATTCCTTGACCTTGCAGATACTACAGTTGTTGTGGGTAAATACAATCCCATCACAGCGATGGACCCGCTAGTTAATCCAAAAATATCTGCAACAACTGGTGAGCAAACTGTTAATACTTGCAACTTACAAGTTGACAGATATGGTCGTTTAATTTATGCTAATACTTCACCCATTGCTACAGCAACCCAGGGCGCGAAGAATGGCACATCATTTTCTAATTATAATAATTCTACAGCATATCCTAGATTTTCAAAAGTTATTGCAACTAATGGGAGATGTTATCAAGCAGCGATTAGGGATATTCCAGCTGGACTTGGAGAACCGTCACACAACACCCAGGATGGTGCTGCAGACGATCAAGGTGGATGGAGAGACTTGGGTACTGATGCCATCGAGCAAAAAGGTCTGGCGAGTTTTGACCAAGAAGACTTTGACGTAGATGCAAATGGACATGTAACAATTGCTGCTGCAGCAATTGAAAATACACAACTACAATCTCTCGGTAGATTGATGTTTACTGACCAAAGTTCTACTGAGGTATTCGAACTTGACACCGAGCGTACGATTAATAATGCATATCACGGCATTACCTCTATTAACCATGTTAATGTTAACAACAGGACTGGTAATAGCGTCTTTCGTGTCGTTGGTTATAATACTACTGAATATCCATATCAACCTGGAATTCTCCCTCAGGGATCTTCCTATCCCGCTGTTGCTGCTGATACTCAATATGGTAATGGCAGTTCTAACTCGGGATCTTCATTTACTGGTGCTTTTGACCTTAATCTCGACACTACCATCTCTGGTAACATCACTCTTGATGTCTCAAAAACAAATCAATTTATAAAGCGCACTAGCGGTAATGTTGACTTCCATCTTCAAATCAATGAAAATGCATCTCGTAATTTAAATATCTATGCAGAAAATGCACATACAACAGGTTTAGCAAATATTAACATCATTGCTGATAATGAAATCACTATTACTAGCACGGATGGTAATTATTTTGTTAACGTAGAAGATTATAGATTCCAACAGAATACTCTTAGCACTCGTAATGCTACGATGATTCTTGACCCAGGTGATGATGATGCTATTACTGGTCTTGTCCAAATTCGTGGTGATTTGCAAGTAGATGGTGTAACTACAACTGTTAATTCGGTTGTAATGACTGTCCAAGACCCTATCATTACCTTAGGTGGTGAGGATGTTCTTACAAGTGATGACAATAAAGACCGTGGTATCGAATTTAGGTATTATGATACTCAACAACGTTTTGGTTTCTTTGGATGGGATGAAAATTATGCAAATGCTAATATCTGGAATGGCACTGGCGGGTATCGCTTCCTCTACAATGCGACTAACACCAATGAAGTTTTTACTGGCACTGACGCTGCTCTCATTGCTGGTAACCTCCGACTCACAACAAACACAAACTCAACTAGTACAACTACAGGCACTTTAGTAGTTACTGGTGGATTTGGTCTTTCTGGAAATGCTCACATTGGGGGCAATGTCACCATTGCAGATTATCTAGAAGTAAATGATACTATTCTTTTGAAGTCGGATAATGAAGACTTCTTAATTCAAACTGGCGCAGGAGTTACTAAATTTAGTGTAGATTCTGATAATGGTAATACTGTAATTGAGGGCACATTAGATGTGCAACTTGAGACTGAAATTACTGATAACCTTATCATTTCTGCCGACGCTAAAGAATTTATTATTCGGACTGCTGGTAATATTAATAAGTTTACAGTTGATACTGATAACGGAAATACTGATATCCAAGGCACTCTCCACGTTGTCAATTCTGTTGATTTTGATAATGCTTTTAATGTCGATGGTGCTGTAACATTTAATAGCACTTTAGATGTTGATGATGATGTAGTTTTTCATAATGACTTCTTAATGGATGTCAGTGGGAAATTCTTTACTATAACTAACGGGACATCCCAAAAATTCCGAATTGATACAGCAACTGGTAACACTGATATTGAAGGCACATTGAATGTTGCCGCATTTAATACATTTGAGCGCACAAATAATATTGTAGTCGATGCCGTAGCATCTGAATCTGACATCACTTTGACTACTCAGGGTAATGCAACATTCCAAGGTGGTGTTAATATTGAGAAAGATGTCCGTATTGCGACAGACCTTTACGTTGCTGACCGCATCGTAGTTAAAGATGCTGGCACTGCTCGCACTCGTCCATCATTACTTAACAACCTTGATGTAAAATATCATCAATATATTGGTGCAAGTGCTGCACATAATGCAACTTTTGCAAATGACCCAGGTGCCAACTTAAGGATTGCTGGTGGAGTTGGTATTGTAGATGACCTCCATATTGGCGACGATCTTTTTATTGGTAAAGTTGGAGTTAACGATACTGTAGAATTTCAAGTTTTAGGTGAATCTGGAGCTACTACTATTGGTAGAGATGGTCAAGGTAATGCTACTGATGGTAGTCTTACTGTCCATGGTGATGTTATCTTTAATAGAAATGTAACATTAAATGGTAGTGCACTTACATTAGGTAATGAATCCTCAGATGCATTAGCAATAAATGCAACATCTACATTCAATGCTGGAGTATCTCTTTCTGGGTCAAATAATCTTTCCGTTGGCGGAAACGTTTCTATAACGGGTAATCTTACAGTCAATGGTAGCACCACAACTGTAAATTCGACTACCGTTACAGTTGATGACCCAATCATTACTTTGGGTGGAGACACTGCTCCAACCTCAAATGATGCTAAAGATAGAGGTGTTGAATTTAGATATTTTGCTGGCGGTGCTGCTAGACTTGGATTCTTTGGATGGGATGAGTCTGCAGGAAGATATTCATTCTTAAACACTGCGACAAATACATCTGAGGTCTACGCAGGCACTCGCTCAGGCATTGATGCTGGGTCGTTAAAACTATTTGATACCACAAATGCTACTAGTCCTTCTAGCGGCACTCTTGTCGTTGGTGGCGGTGCTGGTATTGGTCTCAAATTATTTGTAGGTTCAGACCTCTCAGTGTCTGGTGGTGCAACAATTACTGGAGCAACTACACTCTCGTCTACTCTGAGTGTTGCTGGTGATTTCAATGTTTCTACAACATTTACTGTAGATGACACGACTGGTAATACATTTGCTAATGGCACATTTACTGTTAATGGTAATGCTGCAATTGGTAATGCATCATCAGATGCTCATACATTTTTAGGTACAGTTGCTTTTAACCAACCAATTACTTCTACTGATATTACAGCAGACCAAATCAAAATTGGTGTTGATGCATCAAATGAAATTAGTACTACTGCTGGTAATTTAATCCTTGATTCCTTTGCTGGCACTGTTGCGATAGACGATAATGCTACTGTTGCTGGCACTTTAGGAGTTACTGGTGTAACCACACTTTCTTCTGCATTGGTAGTAAATGGTAATGCCACAATTGGTGATGCTGGCACTGATGCTCATACTGTCAATGGCACTGTGCAATTCAATCATGCAATTACAGGTGCTGCTCGTGCAAATATCCGAAATATTAAAATTGGCACTGATGGGTCTTCAGAAATTAGCACAAGCGCAGGTAATCTCATTTTAGATTCCTTTACAGGACTTACACAAGTTGATGATAATTTGAGTGTAGTTGGCACATTATCTGTTGGTGGTAATACTGCAATTGGGGATGCTGCAACTGATGCTCATACAGTTACAGGTACAATTACTTTTAACCAAGCAATTACCTCTACTGATATTACTGCAGACACCATTAAGATTGGTGTTGACGGGTCTTCAGAAATTAGCACAACAGCAGGCAACCTCGTCTTAGATTCTTTTACAGGGACTACTCAAGTTGATGATAATCTTTCAGTATCTGGCACTTCTTTGCTTACGGGTCAAACTACAGTTACCGATAACATTATTCTTAATGCAGCATCTAAGTCATTTATTATCAGAAGCAATCTTGTAGATAAATTCACTGTTGACTCTTCGACTGGTAATACTACTATCGCAGGTAGTTTGGGTGTTACAGGTGCCACCACATTGAGTAGCACTCTTGCAGTAACAAGTGGTGTTACATTATCGAGTACTCTTGGTGTTACTGGGCAAGTATCAGTTACTAATGCAACTAATCCATCTATCGCGCCCAATAATTTTGCAAATCTTTTACAACCAGCATTCAAAGTAACTGGTGGGATGCAGGTTGGTGGACACCTTGCCGTCGCTTCTAATCTTAGAGTATATGGCGACTTTGAGATCGACGGCAACGTTCTGACAACTGGTAACCAAGGATTCACTGGTAGAGTAACATTTAATAGGAATGAAACTCCAACAACTCTTGCCAGTGGTGCGCCATTGATGATTCCTAATGGTGGTGCAACTATTGCAACAGATTTGTTTGTAGGATCTGATATTTTTATTGGTGCAAATAATGCTACTAAAATTTCACTTTTTGGGGATACAGGTAATGCAACATTTGCTGGGACTCTTGGGGTTACAGGTAATACTACATTAGGGATTCTTGGATGCTCAACCCTTACTACTTCTGGGACAGCAAATATTGCAGGATCTCTACTGGTTAACACAAACAAATTTACTGTTATAGCAGCAAGTGGTAATACTTCTGTTGCTGGCACATTAGCTGTTACTGGTAATACTACACTTACAGGCGCCCTGAATGTTATTAGTGCAGTAGATTTTGATAGCACTCTGAATGTTGATGGTGCCACTACATTTAATAATACCATCACTCAGAATAGCACTTCACTCTTTAAAGATAATTTTGTATTACAGGGTGCTTCTAAAGTATTACAACTAAAAGATGGTGCAGGGAATATCAAGGTTGAAATGCAATCTACCAGTGGTAATATTACTGCTAATGGATTAGTTTCTTCTAATACTCTTGCAACAAGTAGTAATGCTACAGTTGGTGGGACTCTTGGGGTTACAGGTCAAATTACTGGTAATGTAACGGGTAATCTCACAGGGATTGCAGATAAGAGTAATCTGGTTAACATTACAGAAACTGCATCATCAAACCTTTCATATTTTATTCCATTTGTATCTACAAACTCTGGATACACTGAAGTCCGTACGGATTCTAGCAACCTTACATATAATCCTAGCACTAACACACTTCAAGTTAATAACTTTAAATCAACTACTGACTTTGAAGTCCAAGGTAACCTGAATGTTACTGGTACTATTAGTTTCTTCCAATCAACAGTTGGTAGTATTGCTAACCATACTACAAATGCACTTGCAGAAGGCACATCAAATCTTTACTTCACTAATGAAAGAGTTGATGATAGAGTTGCTGCTCTGATTAATGGTGGCACGGGTATTGCTGCATCTTACGATGATGCTGGCAATGTTTTGAGTCTTTCTGTTGACTTTGGAGAAATTAGCACTACAAATCTGACCGAAGGCACCAAACTATTCTATACCCAAGCAAGATTTGATACTGCATTTACTGCTAAAACAACAACGAATCTAGCAGAAGGCACTAATTTATACTACACCCAAGCAAGATTTGATACTGCATTTACTGCTAAAACAACAACGAATCTAGCAGAAGGCACTAATTTATACTACACCCAAGCAAGATTTGATACTGCATTTGCTGCAAAATCAACAACAAATCTAGCGGAAGGCACTAATTTATTCTATACAGATGAAAGAGTCGATGACAGAGTTGCTGCTCTGATTATTGGTGGCACTGGAATTTCTTCCACCTACAATGACACGGCAAATACATTAACATTAGCAGTAGACTTTACCGAATTTTCTACCACTAATATTGTTGAAGGCACTAATTTATACTACACCCAAGCAAGATTTGATACTGCATTTACAGCAAAATCAACTACTAATCTGACGGAAGGCACGAATCAATACTTTACAAATGCAAGAGCAAGATCTGCAATTAGTGTTTCTGGATCGTTAGGTTATAATTCATCCACTGGTGTTATTTCATATACTGCTCCAACAGTTACTGCCTTCGGGCAAAGTCTTATTGATGATGTTGATGCTGCAGCAGCTCGAACAACCTTAGGTCTGGGTACTGCTGCTACAACTGCTAGCACTGCATATGCAACATCTGCTCAAGGTTCTACTGCCGATGATACTAGTAGTGATTTGAATGCTCTTTATGCTGCTTTAAGAGCAATTGGAAATGATGTTAATGTCACTGATATCACAACACTTAAAGCTGCTCTTGCTGCACTCACTCGCCCTTAATAACTAATGTCAACTCCAACTTCTAAAGCAGAATTAAAAGAATATTGTCTTCGTAGACTGGGTAAACCAGTTTTGGAAATCAATGTTTCTAACGATCAAGTAGATGATGCGGTAGATTACACTTTACAGAAATTTCAACAATTTCATTACGATGGTGCTGAGCGAGTCTATTTAAAGCATAAAATTACTCAAGATGTTTTAGATCGAGCAAAGACTTCAACAAATACACAATCTAAGGCAGGTAACGATACTTGGAAAGAGGGAAATGGTTATATTGAAGTCCCAGAGCATATCCTTGCTATAGAAGGTCTTTTTTCTTTTACAGATAAAGGTACAGCAAATATTTTTGATATTCGTTATCAAATGCGTCTCAACGATTTGTATGATTTTACATCTACCCAATTTTATCATTACTACATGATTCAACAGCATTTGGAAACTATTGATTTTCTTCTTGAAGGAATGAAACCGATTCGTTATAGTCAAGTGCAAGATAGACTTTATATTGATTGGGATTGGCCAGCTGATGCTCAATTAAATCAATTTATTGTAGTTAAGGCATGGAGAGCACTTGACCCAAATACATGGACTGAAATCTACAATCAGATGTGGGTCAAAGATTATGCTACTGCTAAAATTAAAAAGCAGTGGGGGCAAAATCTCACCAAGTTTACAGGCGTGCAAATGCCTGGAGGTGTTAGTCTTAATGGTGAGATGATTTATAATGATGCTGTTGAGGAGTTAAAAAATTTAGATGAGCAACTTCGCACTACATGGGAAACACCACCGTTGGACATGATCGGATAATATGGCACTCAATCCATTCTTTACTCAAGGCACTACGGGAGAGCAAAATCTACTGGAGGATTTAGTTGCAGAGCAGATTAAAATGTTCGGGAAAAATGTTTACTACATTCCTAGGACTTTAGTTAAAGAGGATACAATTTTTACAGAAGATACCCTATCACGATTTGATAGTGCATTTGAAATTGAAGTTTATCTTGAAGATGCTATTGGGTTTAGGGGTGATAAGGATATGTTTACTAAATTTGGTTTGAGGATTTCAGACCAGGTAACGTTTATTGTTTCTAAGAAAAGATTTAAACAAGCAGTAGACGATAATACAACTTTAATTGTAGAAGGGAGACCAAATGAAGGAGACCTTATTCATTTTTCAATGGTCGGAAAAACTTTTGAAATCCAGTATGTTGAGCATGAAGTGCCCTTCTTCCAGTTGGGCAAAGTGTATGTTTGGGGTCTCAGATGTGAGCTCTTTGAATTCAGCGATGAGGACATCGATACAGGAGTCCCAGAGGTTGATGCTATCCAAACCAACTTTGCAAATGCAATCACACTCACCTTGCTTGCAGGTGGGACAGGAAACTTTACCCCTGGTGAGACTATTACGGGATCCGTTACCAATTCTACTGCTGATGTGAAAACTTGGGATAGTGCCACTGGTAAACTTGTTGTTATTAATAGGTCGGGTAGATTTAGTATTCCTGAAACTATCACTGGGAATACTAGTCTTGCATCTTGGACAACAGGGAATTTCAATACGATAAATAATGTGAATGATGATACAGATCAGAATTTCGATATTGAAATCAAAGCCGATGCGATTCTTGATTTTACAGAAGGAAATCCATTTGGTGACTACGGCAATAAAGGTGGGACAGTCTAATGCTAGGAACATATGCATATCACGAAATTATTAGAAAGACAGTAGTCAGTTTTGGCACACTGTTTAATAATATTGAAATTCGTCGCACTTCTGGAAGTAAAACAGAAGTTATGAAAGTGCCTTTGGCATATGGTCCAAAACAAAAGTTTTTATCAAGACTAAGAGCTATTGGTGATTTAAGTAAAAAAGACCAAGTGCAAATTACTTTGCCACGTCTTTATTTTGAAATTACTGGTATTTCATATGATGCAACTCGTAAGTTATCTCCAACCCAAGTTATTCGTCATACAAAAAATGATGGGACTGAAACTAAAGTTTTTATGCCTGTCCCATATAATTTAAATTTTGAGTTAGGGATTCTTGCAAAAAATCAAGATGATGGTTTACAAATCTTAGAGCAAATCCTTCCATTCTTTCAACCAAGTTTTAATATCACAATGAATTTGGTTTCAGAAGTTGGAGAAAAAAGAGACTTCCCAGTCACTCTAACATCAGTAGATTACTCAGATGATTATGAGGGTGACTTTGATACTCGTAGGACATTAATCTATACCTTACAGTTTACCTGCAAAACTTATCTGTATGGTCCTGTTAGTGACGCTACTAACTCTCTTATCAAGAAAGTGCAGGTTGATATGGCAACTCGTGTAGATGTTACTGCCCCTAGAGAAGTGCGTTATACAGTAACACCAGATCCTATTAACGCAGATCCAGATGATAATTTTGGATTCAATGAAATTTATAGTGAGTTTACAGATGCAAAATCATGGAATCCAGTGACGGGACAAGATGAAGACATTTGATGGTATTGAAGATGCTTTGGATGTAGAGACTTCTATAGTCCCAGTAGATGAGACTGCAATTTCTCAGGCAAATCCTACTACAACAAAAGACCAACTAAAAAAGGATTATGAATATACAAGAGCAAATTTGTATAGTCTAATCGAAAAGGGACAAGAAGCAGTTGATGGTATTCTTGAATTAGCACAAGAATCTGACCAACCTCGGGCATATGAAGTTGCTGGTCAACTAATTAAACATATTGGAGATGTTGCTGATAAACTTGTAGACCTTCAAAAGAAGGTAAATGAAATTGAAAATCCAAAGAAAGAAAAGCAAATTACCACAACAAATAACACCATGTTTGTTGGTAGCACTGCAGATCTTGCAAAGTTTTTAAAGTCTCAAACAGATAAATAATCATAGGAATATATGGACTTGTATATGTCATTTTCAAAATTTATGTCCGAGGAAGGTGCGGACAGAATTAAAGATCGTAGACTTGAAAGAGGTGGCATGGATGGCAATACACGATATCCTACAAAACCGTCTACATCTGCACCACAATCTGATGCTGATAGAAAAGCAGCAATGGATAAGCATAGACAGACTGCCAATGACGCACTAGCTGCAGTGAGAGCATCAATAGCAAAAAAGTATGGTAGTAAAGCTCTCCTTCCTAATAGAAGTGAAGAAACAGTCTTTGAAAAACTTGGACTGTGGGACCGCATCCATGCTAAAAGAAAGCGTGGAGAACGTCCAGCCAGACCAGGTGAAAAAGATTATCCAAAAACTTTAAACGTTGAAGCAAGAGTAGATGATAGGATTCCAGAATGGAAAAGATCTGCTGCTAGAACTGATAGATATGGTAATCCACATGGTTCTGTGGGCAGTGGACCTCAGAGAGATCGTAGAGCAGAGCATGAAGAAAGAAGAGGTGTCAAGACTAAGGGGTCTAGGGTTACAGAAGACACTATTCAGGAAGATGAGTATCGTAGATTAATGGCGCAAGAGCGTCGGGATGAGCGAAATAGAGAACAAGCGCGTGCTGGTCGCAAGAGCATTACTCCTGGGGTCCGAGCCGCCAGTGCTGGTAGAGACTATGCTAATAGCAATATCAAATTTCATGCCAAAGTAACTGGTAAGACGACAACAACTGAAGAGTCTTTACATGAAGCAGGTGGTCGCCAGGGCGGCGGCACAATTCGACCACCAAAACCAGGCAAAAAACCAGTAGAAACTCAACCAACTAATCGTGGTGCTATCCGCTTCGGAAAAGTTAATTCTTCTTATGCACCAGAAGGTGAGGTTATTGATGAAGCAGGTGACTATTGGCATCCAGATCCAGAAAAAGATAAGAAAATTAGTGGTGCTGGAAATAAACTTCGTGCACGTGAAGATCAAGCAGCTTCTCAACAACCAAAAGAAGACCCTAAGAAACTACGTCCTGGGGAATCTTACTCAGATTATTCTAATAGAATACAAGGAAAGACTAAACCACAACCCGTAGCAAAACCTTCTCTTTCAGATAGAATAAAAAATAAACTTGGTAAAGTAATTGATAAAGTCGGAGGTATTAAAACCGAAGGTTGTATTACATATCGGGATTTTATCTTAGAGGGTAATCGCACTGCTCGTATGCTGCATAAATCAAACACTAAAGTCACAGGTCATATTTCTGCAGATCGTGGCAACGATGAGAGTAAGAATCGTGAAGGTCGTAAGACTCTTGAGAAAGACCTTAAGAAGCACGGCATTGGACATAAGAAAGGTGTAGGTGAATATAAGTATGACAGTGGAGAAACTGGTAGAGAAGTTTCCTATCAAACATCTAAACCAGATAAAATGTCTAAGCGTAGATTTGGAAAGGTAATGCGTCGTCTTGGTCGTAAACATGGTCAGGAATCTGTTATTACAAAAGATTCCAGCAAACCTGCTAAACTACATTACACTGAGAAAGGTAGTAAAGCAAAGTCTGACTCTATTGGCAAATCTAAAGCTGGCAAGCACCCCGAAGGCTATGGTGAAACATCTGGCACTAAGGTGAGAGGCGGCAAACTTCCTGCTAAAACAACTAAAGGGTCTTATCATTATGGATGAAAAACATCAATTTTCAGAAGATTTGAAATGTAAATTCTGTGGAATAACTCCACCCAAAGGACATTGGAGACCTAATACTTGGTTACAAAAACATGAGGAGAATTGTCCTCTTAATCCATCGCTTGCAGACAAACAATGAATACTTTTCAAGAGTTTATAACAGTTACTGAAGGTCTTGATATGAAGACCTTCAAAGCAAATCGTAGAAAAGCACAGAGAACTGCTGCAACTGCTGATGCTCGTAAGAGAGGGCACGAAGGACACGAATGGCACAATACTGGAAGAACTTATAGTCCAGATGAAGCAAAGTCTCGTCGTGCAAATATGTCCGATGATGATAGAGCAGCAAGACACCGTGCTGCTGTAGATCCTGATGATGATCGTGATGAGAATACATACTCAGCAACTAAGACTAAGAATCCTAGGAAGCAACGTAAGCAGGCTGCCATGGGGGAGGGTGTGACTTACCGCGACTTCATTACAGAAGTTGCAGCGTGGCAACGTAAAGAAGGTAAGAACAAAACAGGTGGACTTAACGAAATAGGACGCAAATCTTACGAGGCAGAAAATCCTGGGTCGGATTTAAAACCACCCCAACCTGGTGGTGGTCCACGTAAGAGGTCATTCTGTGCCCGTATGGGTGGGGTGAAGGGACCGATGAAAGATGAAAAAGGTCGCCCAACAAGAAAAGCACTAGCACTAAGAAAGTGGAAATGCTGACATAGTATCATTAGATATATTTTAATTCTATTAAATAGTGATATACTTTCAGTAGTTGCTTGATACAATATGGTAACATTTTATTTTACTCTCGCTATCATAGTATTATTGCTTTGGTATGGGGGATTAGACGGCACTCTGCGATTATTTGCATATGTCGATTTGCAAATAAGATATGCTGGTATTCAAGCACAACTGTCATGGATGCGTTGGAAACTTAAGAAGCAACTTATTAAGGATACAACAGAATTCCAAAAGTTTCTTCAAAAAGAGGACAAATATGAAAGAAATATCTAATCTTTCTATAGAAAGAAAAGAATGTGAAAGATGTGGTGCAATATGGATGAATGGAGAACACTACTGGTCTGGCACAGGAAAGAAAGGTAATGAATTAGATCTTGCTGGGTTAGTTTGTAATTCAATAAAAGCACCAGAATGTATAAATCCTAGTTTAGGAAAAAACGGGGGCGACACCTGGGAGAAAAGATTGACAGATTTAAATAATGACCATCCATTCAATCACCAGTCAACAATTAAATAATCCTATATATTAATACTGGCATACAAGGAGATGGAGGATGTCCAAGTCCCCAAACAAAGGTAAAAAGGGTTCTCCTGGAGGTCAAAAGAACTCCAAACAGAATCAAGGAAATGCTACTGCTAAGAAAGCAAAGAATGGTGGCAAGAAAAAATGATTCCTCTAATCCTGGCATCAATTTTTACAGCTACTCCCATGGGACCTGGACAGGTACCTCACTTTATGAGAACTTGTGATAGAATACGTATTCATGATGCTAAGTCAGGCACCAATTGGATTCTTTGTATCAACGGTGTTTATCAGTTTCCTAAAAACGGAAAACCTCAGGACAGGAGTTTGCCACAACATAAACAACAATTAATTTAATAGTATGAACTATATTGTATTTGCTATTGTTGGGATGGTAGAGACTGGACCGAATGTATGTAAGATTGATTACTTACGTTATGTTGATGTTGCGTCAGTAACCATTCCTTGCAATGTCATCAAACTAAATACTATACAGGACCCAGGACAAAAGAAATGAGATTAAAAATTATAGGAACAGAGGTAGCTTTAGCAACCACAGCAGCAGCAGCAAGCGACTTTAGTAACGCAAGAGAAGTTCGTCTTGTGCATGACGCTACTGCTGCTACAACTCATTTAGTGACAATCACCGATTCTAGTGGCACTACATTGGCAACTTTTAGTATGCCAGCATCAAATGTTGTTGTTATTAGAAAAGAGCCAACCCATAAAATTTTTGCTTCTAATGATGATATTAGAGGAGTAGCAGTTTCATACGTCTCGTAATAAAACATGATTGATAATGCGATTATGCTTGATAAGCGTAATCAAGTTGTGGTAATTGATAACTTGTTTACACTTGCAGAAATTGAATACATCCATGAGTATTTTTTAAAATTCGATGGGTGGCAGTTTATTTTCGATGATTCTCCAGAAGACGATACTGCATATTATTCCTTGGGTAGAGTAGTAGACCAACCAAACTTTGGTGAGTTTGAAAATTTTTGCATTGATTATGCATTTAAACGAGCGGGAATTCCTATACCAAAATTTCACCGTTGCGTACATAATGCATTTAGATTTGGAGATACTGCTGGACTTCACGTAGATGGAGAGCATCTAGATGCTCTCAGTTTTTTGATATACGGTAATAAAGAGTGGCACCACAGTTGGGGTGGTGAAACAGTTTTTATGCTTAACAATGAAATATCAGATATTGTAATCCCCAAACCTGGAAGGTGTGTCGTTTTTCCTGGTTTAGTTTTACACGGGGCAAAACCACTATCGAAAATTCATAAGTTTCCTGCTAGATATAGTGCTGTCTTCCAATACTGTCCAGGTCAAGAAGACGCAGTGTTAGCACATGCTGCTACACAACCAAAAAATACTAGAACATTTCCTCATGTCTCAACCTGATATTTACTTAGGCAATCCTAATCTTAAGCGGGTTAATGTTGCACAAAATTTTACACCAGATGAAGTAAAGGAGTATATTAGGTGTAGTAAAGATCCAGTTTACTTTATAAAAAAATACATTAAGATTATTTCGCTTGATAGAGGTTTGATTCCTTTTGAGATGTATGACTTTCAATCTGATATGGTTGAGAAGTTTCATGAGAATAGATTTAATATTGCAAAACTACCTCGACAGTCTGGAAAGTCCACAGTAGTTACTGCATATCTACTTTGGTATTCTCTTTTCAATGCAAACTCAAACATTGCTATCCTTGCTAACAAAGCAGCAACAGCAAGAGAAATGTTACAACGTTTACAACTATCATATGAAAACCTCCCAAAATGGATGCAGCAAGGAGTTGTCAACTGGAACAGAGGTAGTCTGGAATTGGAAAATGGAAGCAAAATCATGGCTGCTTCTACTTCTGCATCTGCTGTCCGTGGTATGTCCTTTAATATTATATTTTTGGACGAATTCGCGTTTATTCCGACGCACATTGCTGATGAGTTTTTTAGCTCTGTGTATCCTACTATTTCCTCTGGTACATCTACTAAGGTCATAATCATTTCTACACCGAAGGGAATGAATATGTTTTATAAACTTTGGCATGATGCGGAATTGAGTAGAAATGAATATGTTACTACTGAAGTGCATTGGTCTCAGGTGCCTGGGAGAGACTCTGACTGGAAAGAACAAACAATCCGAAATACTTCAGAAGAGCAATTTAATCAGGAATTTGAGTGCGAATTTTTAGGGTCTGTTAATACTCTTATTACATCTGCTAAGTTGAAGACCTTAGTATATGACACACCAATTACATCTAATGCTGGATTAGATGTATACGAAGACCCAGAAGAAGACCACACATATGTTATGACTGTAGACGTTGCACGAGGACTGACAAAAGATTACTCAGCATTCTGTGTGATTGATACAACCACTATCCCATATAAATTAGTAGCAAAATATCGCAACAACAAGATTAAACCATTGCTATTTCCAAACGTAATCAATGATGTAGCAAGAGCATATAACCATGCGTATGTCATGGTAGAAGTTAATGATATTGGTGGGCAGGTAGCGGACACACTTCAGTTTGACTTAGAGTATGATAACTTATTAATGTCTTCCATGAGGGGCAGAGCTGGACAAGTAGTAGGGCAAGGATTTTCTGGGTCAAAAGTGCAATTAGGAGTTAAGATGTCCACAGCAGTTAAAAAAACTGGATGTGCAAACATGAAACAATTGGTCGAAGATGATAAACTAGTCTTTACTGACTATGATATTATTTCAGAGTTAACTACCTTTATTCAAAGAGGTCCAGCGTGGGAAGCAGAAGAAGGGTGTAATGATGACCTTGCAATGTGTCTTGTAATTTTTAGTTGGTTAGCAACTTCAGATTACTTTAAAGAATTACATAATGATGATGTCCGTAAGAGAATGTATCTTGAGCAAAAAGAAGCAATCGAAGCAGATATGTCACCTTTTGGATTTATCGATGATGGGATTAGTGGAGACACTACATTTGTAGATGAAGATGGTCAAGTCTGGCATACTCCAGAGTATGGGGATATGGCATACATGTGGGAATATAGATGATATGACAGAAGAGTTTGGTATAGACCTAGAGCACTTTCTTTTTGTAGACCGACAGTGTAGGAAATGTCTACGTATTATGTCACTGGTAGATAATTTTTATTTGACAAGAAAAGATAGAGGATCTAATCCATCAGCATACTCATATGTGTGTAAAGAGTGCACCATAAAAAGAGTATCTAAAACTTACCGAGCGGGAATAAAGCATAAAAAAGAAGTATGTATTGATGAAAATTATCCCGATTGGTAATATTTTTTTATTCACGTCATATTTCCCCTCTGTAAACATAGAAAATTCTAAATAGTTTCAGCATCCAATGATTGAATCTATCAAGGAGATTACAGATGGCATCAACACAGCTTTCCCCAGGGGTTGTTGTACTAGAAAGAGATCTTACGAGTGTAGTAAACTCGACTGTCGATAATATTGCTGCCATCGTCGGCGCATTTGAAAAGGGTCCTGTAGAGCAAGTAACCACTGTCACTAGTGAGAAGGAACTTCTCTCTATCTTTGGTCGTCCAAACGACTATAACTACGAGTATTGGTTTTCAGCAGCGCAATTCCTGCTGTATGGTGGCTCACTCAAAGTAGTGAGAGCGTTTAACGCTTCCCTTAAAAATGCAATTGATAGTGCTCAGTTTGTAGTAAATAATTTTTCAGCATCAGATACTACTCTGACTGTTGTTTCTGCAGTAGATTTTGATGTCAATGACATCCTTCTGATTGACGCTGAATTAATGATTGTGCAGAGTGTCTCTGGCAATAACGTTGTTGTGCAACGTGGTCAGTTATCAACTTCTGCTGCTTCACACGCTGCTGCAGCGTCTATCACATTAATTGAGCCAGCTGGCACAGCAACTACAATTAATGAAGGGGCAACTTTTACAGCAACAGATACTACTCTGACTGTTACTTCTGCAACTACACTGGCAGGTGGCACCAACAGTTATATTAGAATTGACAATGAGTTACTGAGAATTAGTGGTGTTGCTGGTAATAATCTCACGGTGGCACGTGCACAACTTGGCACTTCAGCTGCTGCCCACACTGATGGGTCTGCAGTTACTCTGGTTACTGCCACTGCCAATAAGACTGATATTAATGAGTCAACCGCCACTGGAGTTACTGCTCCATTGATTAGAAATCTTGCTGAATATGAAAGTGTTGTTGAATACGCAGCAAACCCATGGAAGTGGGCAGCAAGAACTGGTGGTAATTATGGCAACTCAATACGTGTTGTCATGACAGATGCTGGTCCAGACCAAGTTTTATATCTTGCTCAACCACCTTCAGCCCAATCTGAATGGGAGTTTGTGAATGGTGCTGAGGTTTCATATTCTGCTGCAAATATTTACGCTAAAGTTTATAGTTACACAGTAACAATAACATTCCAAGATAACAATACCCTTATCGGATCATTTGATGCAGGAAACTTCTTCACATCAAACAGCGGTGGTGTAACTGGTAGAATAGTTGCATGGGATGCAACAACTCGTAGACTCGAAGTTGAACTTGATTCCACTGTTTCTGCTACTTTAGATCCTGGTGAGGTTGTAACCGAACTTGCAAATAATAATGGCGTTGCTGGTGCAGCAACTGGTGATTCTGGTAAAATTGAATCTATTACTCGCCAATTACGTATTGCCCTGAATAGATTGTCTGCTAAATTCCAAGCAAACCAAACTGTCGTTGACGGTAACTCAAAAACAGCTTCTATTGTAGAAGTTGAATCAGATTATGAAACTCGTGCCTATGGTCCTGGACAACTTTGGTCAGCTATTGCTCCACGTCCTACAACTTCTGCTTATATAGCAGAGCGTGGTGGTTATAATGACTTGTTGAATATTCTTGTTTTAGATGGTGATGGAAAACTGACTGGCACTCCTGGTGCTCTTCTTGAGAAGCACATTGGTGTTTCTAAAGCATCAGATGCTCGCTCGGCTCAAGGTGACAATATCTACTATAAGGATATGATTAAGACTTTCTCCAGCTATCTGCATTGGGGTAGTCATGAGACCAATAATATTTACGACTATGACCCTAATGCAAATGGCGATTTTGGTCTCTCTGGAATCAACCGCAACTTTGACCTGATTAAGTCTGATGATCCTATCGAAACTCTCGATGACCCACTGAATATTAACCCTGCAGCAAAACCACTCCTTGGCACAAAAGGTCGTGCAACCGTTCGTTATACACTTCAAGGTGGTGTTGATGGATATAGCATCTCACGTCCTGATATCATTGGGGCATATAACCTGTTTGATGACGCTGAGACAGTAGAGTTAGATTATATTTTGATGGGATCAGGAATGCAAACTCTGGCTGATACCGTTGCTAAAGCACAGCATATTATCAATATTGCAACAAACCGTGCAGACTGCATGGCGTTTGTTTCCCCATATAGAAGTGATGTTTTAGGTCAAACAAATACATTTGATATTGTTAACAAGACGGTAGAATACGCAAACCAACTTGCTAGCACTTCATATGCTGTTGTTGATAACAACTACAAATACATCTATGACAAGTATAACGATGTATATCGTTACATTCCTTGTAATGCAGACGTTGCTGGATTAGTTCTTAGCACAACTCTGCAGCAAGAACCATGGTTCTCACCTGCTGGTTTTAATAGAGGTCGTTTGCGTAACGCTATCAAACTTGCGTATTCACCACTGAAGGCTCAAAGAGACCTTCTGTATGCAGCACGTGTTAATCCAATTGTTGCATTCCCTGGTCAAGGTATTATCCTTTTTGGAGATAAGACTGCTCTCAGTTATCAGTCTGCATTCGACCGCATTAATGTGCGTCGTCTCTTCCTGGTTATTGAGCAAGCAATCTCAGATGCAGCGAAATCACAACTCTTCGAATTGAATGATGAGTTTACTCGTCAACAATTCAAGAATGTTGTTGAGCCTTTCCTGCGCTCTGTGCAATCACGTCGTGGTATCGTTGATTTCTTAGTGGTCTGCGATGGCACAAATAACCCTGCAGAATCAATTGACCGTGGCGAGTTTTATGCTGAAATCTTTGTGAAGCCCACCCGCTCTATCAACTTCATCACTCTCACCTTCACGGCAACGAGAACTGGTGCTTCGTTTACTGAGCTTGTCTCGTAATCTCTTCCCCCCACACTCCATCGCAATCTTAAAAGGAGAATTCAAAAATGTCTAGTTACGACCTAACACAATATCCAGGGCAAACGGAAGGTAGACAGGTTAATGCACCTATTCTGGATTTCCGTAATAGAATTGGGGACCTTGCCCGCCCCAACCTTTTCCAAGTGGAAATTGGTTTTCCAAGCATTGTTGACGCAGGGACACCAAACTCTGGTGCTACTCCTGGGTCTAATGAGCAGCGTACTCAAGAAACTTCTGGTGCATCTCGCGCTGGGTCTGGTGCCCAGTCTAGAGGTCTTGCATCTTTCTTGGTAAAGGCAGCAAACATTCCCGCTTCAACTGTGGGCGTGATTGAGGTGCCTTATCGTGGACGCACGTTGAAAATTGCAGGAGACCGCACATTCGAACCATGGACAGTTACTGTGCTTAACGATAAAGGTTTTGCACTTCGCTCCAAGTTCGAAGAGTGGTCAACTAAGATTCAAGCACTGCAGCAAAACATTCAGCAGGCTCGTGTAATCGCTGAGTATCAATCAGATGCAATTGTGCGTCAGTACGACCGCCAAGGGGCTGTTGTGCGCTCGTATCAATTTGCTGGCATTTGGCCAAGTAATATCTCCGCAATTGACCTTGCATGGGATAGCAATGATACTGCAGAAGAATACACCGTTGAATTCCAAGTCCAATACTGGACCTACGCAAATGATACTAACGCTGGTAATGCTATTGCTAGATAAGTATAAATAAATGATAATGTAACGAGACAGTTAAATGTCACAACTTTTTGGTTATTCACTTGATCGTAAGAAGAAGGGCTCCGAGAAGGGTCCTTCTTTCGTGCATAGCGATAATGACGATGCCGCACAACCGATAGCTGCGGGTGGTTATTTTGGTCAATACATTGACCTTGGAGATAATGCAAATAAAGAAAGCGATGTAAATCTAATTGGTCGCTATAGGGAAATGTCATTGCATCCAGAATGTGATGCTGCTATTAATGATATTGTTAACGAAGCAATTGCTGGAGATCTTGATGACCATCCAGTAGATATTGAGTTATCAAATCTTAAAGTATCAAATAGTGTTAAAAATAGAATTCGGGAAGAGTTTGGTAATATTCTCTCACTTTTAGATTTTGATAGAAAAGCATATGATATTTTCCGTCGTTGGTATATCGACGGTCGTCTTTTTTATCATAAAATGATTAATCCTGAAAAACCTCAGGAAGGAATTACAGAGTTGCGTTATATCGATCCTCGTAAAATTAAAAAAGTTGTAGAATTTGATAGACCAAAAGATCGTATTTCTCCAGCAGATCCTAATGCCATGGCTCTTATTCCTAAGGCAGTTGAGTATTTTATTTACTCACCCAAAGGATTAACTGGGTATGAAGATAGAGGTGTGAGAATTGCTCCAGATGCAATTTGTTTTGCACATTCTGGTCAGTTAGATATGCAACGTAATTTTGTATTATCACACCTCCACAAAGCAATTAAAGCACTCAATCAACTTCGTATGATTGAGGATTCTCTTGTAATCTATCGCTTGTCACGAGCACCAGAGCGTCGTATTTTCTATATCGATGTTGGCAATTTACCAAAACAAAAAGCGGAGCAATACTTGCGAGAAGTAATGTCTCGGTATAGAAACAAACTTGTTTATAACGCGGATACTGGTGAGATTCGTGATGACAAAAAAATGATGTCTATGCTTGAAGACTTCTGGTTACCGCGTCGTGAGGGTGGTCGTGGGACTGAAATCACTACCCTTCCTGGTGGTCAAAATCTTGGTGAATTAGAGGATGTTAAATATTTCCAGAAAAAACTTTACCGCGCACTTAATGTCCCAGAGTCTCGTTTAGAGTCAGACTCTTCATTTAATGTTGGTAGGTCTGCTGAGATTACCCGCGATGAAGTTAAATTTCAGAAATTTGTTGTGCGTCTGCGTAAAAAGTTTAGTGACCTTTTCTCAGACTTATTAAAAACACAATTAGTTCTTAAAGGTGTTGTAACTCTTGAGGAGTGGGATGACATTAAAGAGCACATTCAATATGATTTTGTTGCAGATAACTACTTCTCAGAATTAAAGCAACAAGAAATTATGAATGAGCGCATGGCGCTTCTTGCTCAAATGGACCCGTTTGCTGGTAAATATTTCTCTATTGAGTATCTGCGTCGCCAAATTCTGCGTCAAACTGACAATGAATTCAACGAAATTGATAAGCAGATTGGCAGTGAGATTGCGGATGGCAAACTCATTGACCCAATGGAAATGCAAAAAATGGAGCATGAGCAGATGGCAATGTCATTGCAACCTCCCGAACCAGATCCTGCGGAGCAAGGAATTTCTCCGCAGGATTACAAAAAAGGAAATATCTAAATAGTATTATCGAATCCACACATAATTATGCCTTCACAATCCGCGCTTGATATCGTCAATGCAATTTTTGCTGGACAAAAAGACCTTTCAGACTATGTTGATACTGGAATGAAACTTGCGTCATTTGATAAAATTGCTGATAAAAAATTAAAAATTGGTGCAACAGTATTTGCACCACCAGAAGAAGAATCCGAATCCGAAGAGGAAGCAACCGATGAAACTGATTAGAGAAGAGATTGAATCCGCTAAGGTAGTTATTACTGAAGGTAAAGATGGCAAAAAACGCCACTTTATCGAAGGTGTATTCCTGCAAGGCGGAATCAAAAATCGCAATAATCGCATGTATCCCGTGGAAACACTGGAGAGAGAAGTTGCTAAGTATAACGACAATTACATAAGTAAAGGTCGTGCTCTTGGTGAGTTGGGTCATCCAGATGGTCCTACTATTAACCTTGACCGCGTATCCCATTTGATTACTTCTCTGCAAAGAGAGGGTAATAATTTTATGGGTAAAGCACGTATTCTCGATACCCCTATGGGGAATATTGCTAAATCTCTTCTTGATGAGGGAGTGCGCCTAGGTGTTTCTTCCAGAGGTCTCGGATCTATTAGAGAAGAAAGTGGTTTGAAAATTGTTGCTGACGATTTTATGCTGGCAACTGCTGCGGATATTGTCGCAGACCCCTCTGCTCCTGACGCTTTCGTTAATGGAATTATGGAAGGTAAGGAGTGGATTTGGAATAATGGCGCGATATGTGAGCAAACCATAGATCAAATTAGACGCCGTATTCATAGAGCAGAGAAGATGCAAATGGAGGAAGTAAAACTTTCCGCGTTTCATCAGTTTCTCCAAAGTTTATAAAATAATAAATAACTATAGTAAATTGCAATTGTACCAGGAGACTACTAATGTCGAAAGAGAATGAAACAATTCTGGATGAATCGAGTGTAACCGCTGGCGCAAAATCTGCTGACCCCCAGAAAAAACTGGAAAATGAAGGCAGTAGTCTCGGCGGCGTACAAGACCTCGGTGGTCCTACCCCTCAAAACAGCAGACCAGATGATGATAGTAATAAATTTAAAACTATCGCTGGCGGTAATGCACAACCCCCATCAACCAAGCCATCTGATGCGTCAGGCGACAAGCAAGATTCATTCAAGACTCGCCGCGAAGAAGGAGAGATTGATGGAGAAGTCATTGCGGAAGATGATGAAGCAGAAGAAAACATCATTGAAGTTGACCTGTCTGCAGATGTCGCTGCCCTTACTGAGGGTGAAGACCTGTCTGAAGAATTCAAAGAGAAGGCACGTACCATCTTTGAAGCGGCAGTAATCTCCCGCCTGAATGAGGAAATTGAGCGTATGCATCACGATTATGCTCGTGTCCTTGAAGAAGAAATTGAGACCGTTAAATCCGAACTTGCAGAGCAAGTAGATGAGTATCTCTCATATGCTGTGCAACAATGGATGGACAGAAACGAAATCGCCATTGAGCACGGCATCAAAGCCGAAATGGCTGAGCACGTTATGGAAGGTCTCAAGCAAGTTTTTGTTGAGAATTTCATTGAAATTCCCGACGAAAAATTTGACCTTGTAGATGAAATGCAAGTTCAAATCGAAACTATGGAAACAAAACTCAACGAGTCAATTGAAGAGAATATTGAGCTTTATAAGCATCTCGGAACTTATATCAAGAATGGGATTGTGGCAGAAATCTCCGAGGGTCTGAGTCTCACTCAACGTGAGAAACTCGCATCTTTGGCAGAAGCTGTTGAGTTTGAAAATGAAGAATCTTTCCGTATGAAAGTTTCTACTCTCCGTGAATCATATTTCTCAACTAAACCTGAGGTCACCACCGTGTCCGAAGACGTTCAAGTTGCGAATGCCCCCACTAGCGATTCAATGTCTGTGTATGTGCAGGCGTTGTCACGCTGGAACAAATAATCCTTTACCACTAATTAAATTCTTAGGAGCAAAAAATGTTTAACGCAGAACACCTCCAGGAAAAGTGGAACCCCATTCTTGAGCATTCAGAGCTCGATCCCATCAAGGATACATACAGAAAGGCGGTTACCTCTATTCTTCTGGAAAATCAAGAAAAATTCCTTCGCGAAGAGCGTGGGATGCTTACAGAAGCGGCACCTACCAACTCATTGGGTGGCGCTGGTTATACAGGTAGCAGCACAGCAACAGGTCCTGTTGCAGGTTTCGACCCAGTGCTCATCTCCCTGATTCGTCGTTCGATGCCTAAGCTTATTGCTTATGACATCTGCGGTGTGCAACCAATGACTGGTCCTACTGGTCTTATCTTCGCAATGCGCTCAACTGAAGGCACCGCTCGCGATATCGCTGCTGGAGCTACTGAGGCATTCTTCAACGAAGCAAACACCGAGCATTCTTCCGAGAATAGCGGTAACTCACTTGCTTCAAACACTCAAACAGGCACCAACCCTGGTCTCCTGTATGATGCTGCAGCTCAGTACACCCAAGGTGGCACGGGTATGACCACTGCTCAGTCAGAAGCACTTGGTGATGCAGCAGGTAATCACTTCCGTGAAATGGGCTTCTCAATCGAGAAGGTAACCGTTACCGCTAAGTCACGTGCTCTGAAAGCAGAATACTCACTGGAGCTCGCACAAGACCTTAAGGCTGTGCATGGTCTGGATGCTGAGTCTGAGCTGGCAAACATTCTGTCAACCGAAGTGCTGGCAGAAATCAACCGCGAAGTGGTTCGCACAGTGTATCGTATTGCACGTCCTGGTGCACAAAACAACACCGCTAACGCTGGTGTGTTTGACCTTGACGTTGATTCCAACGGTCGTTGGTCGGTTGAGAAATTCAAGGGTCTGCTCTTCCAAATTGAGCGTGACATGAATGCAATCGGTCATGAGACTCGTCGCGGGAAGGGCAACATTCTCATCTGCTCTGCTGACGTTGCTTCGGCACTGTCAATGGCAGGTGTGCTTGACTACTCCAGCGGTATCTCTGCTGCTGTTGGTGGTCTGAGCAACAACGTAGATGACAACTCCAGCACTCTGGTGGGCACCCTCAACGGTCGCATCAAAGTGTATGTTGACCCATATTCGGCAAACGTTTCTGACAACCACTTCTATGTGGCAGGTTATAAGGGTGGCAGCGCATATGACGCTGGTCTCTTCTACTGCCCATATGTGCCCCTGCAGATGGTACGTGCCGTTGGACAAGACACCTTCCAGCCCAAGATTGGCTTCAAGACCCGCTACGGAATGGTTGCAAACCCATTCGCAGAAGGTCTGACCCAGGGTCAAGGTGCTCTCACCGCAAACGCAAACCGTTACTATCGCCGCGTGAAGGTTACCAACCTCATGTGAGCAATCGGACATAAAATAATAAACTTAGCACCCTTCGGGGTGCTTTTTTATTAAATAGTATATTATGAATAACCAGAGATGCCTGGCGATACTCCAGTTACTAAACAAGAAGTTCAAGAGATGATTGATGCTGCTATACGCAAGCACAATCGGAATGCTTCTATTATTTCTATGTGTGTTGGTTGGTTTGTCCTTGCTTTGTTTGCTGAAGGACTTTTAAGACTTATAGGCGTTATCCCACCACTACTACCATGGCTCAACATTACCCTGAAATAATCGGGGTCTCACTCTTACTAATATTTCTTGCTACAATGACCTATCATGGAATCATGATTCATAGAGGCTTGCGGGGTTATAGACATCATGCAAGAGAAACAAATGAGTCGATAAATATGAGAAGAAGAATAGAAGAGTTACTACAGGATAAAATATATGACGACCTGGAATAAACAGATAGAAAATAGAAATTTTCTATCACCAATTGGATTCAAATTTATGCTAGCAAAATTTCCTAAAGTAGCATATTTTTGTCAGTCTGCAAATATTCCAGGTATTACTTTAGGGATTAGTAATCAATCAACACCATATAGAGGACTACCCCTCGAAGGGTTTATGACTTTTGAGCCTCTTAGTCTTTCATTCATTATAGATGAAGACCTTGAGAATTATATGATTCTCCACAACTGGATTCGCGCTCTTGGCACACCTAATAACACTAGGGAAAGAGTTGAGTATCGTAATAAGATGGAATCAATATTTGGTAACAGCGATTTGTACGCTGATGCCACTCTTACTATTTTAAATAGTAACCTCAGAAGAAACTTTGATATTGTGTTTCAAGACCTTTTCCCAGAGTCCTTGAATGCTTTGGAATTTAGTGCTACAATAGATGGCACAGAGTATGCCATGGCGCAAGTGCAATTTAGATATCTTGCATATGAAGTCCGCACTAAATCTGGAGATCGTGATAAGAGACTTGACTAATGAATCTTGAAAAAATTGAGCAGATGTGGGCAAAGGATTCTGAATCATTTTTTGACCACAGAGACTTGCCAGAATTACTGGCAAACGATAGTATGGAAACCCCAAGACTTCACGCTAAGTATCTACAATTTTATAATCAATTTAAATTGATGCTATCTGAAGCAGAAGTTAAGTATAGACAACTTTATAGAGAGAAGTTTGAATACTATACTGGAAAAGCACCAGCATCTGTATACAAAGAAAACCCCTTTGACTTGAAGGTGCTCAAAGGAGATATTCCGATGTATATTGACTCGGACCCAGAGCTATGCAAAACTAAACAGAAAATTGACTACCTTGAAACTTGTATAAATTCTATTGATAGGATTCTTAAGCAAATCGACAGTCGTGGATATGCTATCAAAAATACTATCGAAATTATCAAATATTATGGTATTAGATGATTACTATTGTAAAGAAGAACGAAATCTATTTAAAGGTCGAAAGTGAGCAACATATCCATAAGGAATTGAGTGAGCACTTTTCGTTTGATGTGCCTGGTGCAAAATTCATGCCACAATATAAATCCCGTGTATGGGATGGAAAGATTCGTTTATACTCTCCTGGCACAGGAGAAATATATGTGGGTCTTTATGATTATCTTATTGAGTATCTAGAAAATAAAGGGTATGAATATGTTATTCAACACAGTAAGTTTTATGGAATTCCCAATGAAACTGACGAATCTATTACACCTGAAAATGTTGCATCTTTTGTTAGGTCTTTAAATCTACCCTTTAAGATCAGAGACTACCAACTTAAAGCACTTTTCTCTGCACTTAGAGACAATAGAAAATTATTATTATCACCTACAGGGTCTGGAAAATCTCTAATTATTTACACCCTAGTGCGTTGGCACTTGCAGCATGATAGAAATATTCTTATCATTGTGCCTACAACATCTCTAGTTTCGCAATTAAAGAAAGACTTCAATGACTATGGGTGGTATGCTGACCACTACTGTCATGAAATTATGGCAGGTAGAGATAAGTATACACATAAAGAAGTTGTTATTTCAACATGGCAATCTATCTACAAAGAGCCTCGCAAATTCTTTGAAAGGTTTGATGTGATAATTGGAGATGAAGCACACCTTTATAAAGCAAAAAGTCTGTCAGGCATTCTCACAAAATGCCATGATGCAAAGTATAGAGTCGGGCTGACAGGCACCTTGGATGGAATGCACACGCATCAACTTGTACTTGAGGGGTTGTTTGGTCGGTGCGACAAGGTGACGAGTACTGCTGCGTTGATGCAGAAGGGACAATTGACTCCTCTAAAGGTAAAGATTCTTCTGTTGAAGCATGGTTATGTTCCATTTGATTATTATCAACAAGAGATGGATTATATAGTATCCCATCCTTCACGAAACAATCTAATTTGTAACCTTGCGAAAGATTTAAATGGAAATACATTGATACTATTTAACTATATCGAGAAGCACGGAGACCCCTTATGGGAATTGCTAAATAGTAAAGTCAGTGGGGACCGCAAAATATTTTTTATTCACGGCGGAGTTGATGCAGTCCAAAGGGAAGAAGCAAGACAAATTTGCGAAACAGAAAAGGATGCTATTATCCTTGCATCATATGGTACTTTTTCTACAGGTATTAATATTCGTAACCTACATAATATAATTTTTGCATCTCCATCAAAATCGAGAGTAAGAAATCTTCAATCGATTGGACGGGTTTTGAGAAAGGGTGATAATAAAGCACAGGCTATATTATATGATATTGCCGACGACTGCTCTAGAAATTCCTCTCACAATTATACACTTCGACATCTCATTGAAAGAATGAAAATATATGACGAAGAAAAATTTGATTATGAAATCACCAAAGTCAATCTAAAAAAATGATTAATTACATTCGCCACGATAACGAATTCTATGGTAGTTTAAAGTTGACCTCAGGAGAAGAAGTCCTAGGAGAAATGTTTGCTGTAGAAGAAGATGGTATGTCAGTGTTTTATATTTCAAACCCTGTTTCTGCACATATGCATCAAGTTGAAAGAGATGGTCAACTTAGCATGGCAGCAGGATTTGTGAAGTGGCAACTTTGGTCTGATGAAGAATTTTTTATTGTCAAAGAACCAGACATCATTACTTGTGCGCCAATGTCTCAAGAAGCAGTTATGATGTATAAATTATGGTGGAGAAAAGAAAGCGGAAAAAACGATAGTGAAACTAATGATAGTTACTCTATAGATATGAATGAAAATATGGGGTTAGTCGGTAAAGTTTCAGAAGCTCGTATTAAACTAGAAGATATTTTTAAGAACTCATAGAGGTAACTTTCAACCCTGACATGGTTGATTATAATTACTTTTATTCTGTATGTCAACCTTGACATATCGTGAAGAATATTATATTATTATTTGGTGACCAAGTTATCGGCATATGTATACTTTAATGAGCGTTAAGAAAAAACAACACTACGTAGATAACAAACAATTTCTTGACGAGATAGTTAAGTATCGCCAAGCGGTTGACGCTGCAAAAAAATTAGATAAACCAAAACCACGTATCAGTAGGTATATTGGAGACTGTTTTTTGAAGATAGCAACTCACCTGTCATATCGCCCTAACTTCATTAACTACATGTATAAAGAGGATATGATTTCAGACGGTGTGGAAAATTGTGTCCAGTATATAGATAATTTTGACCCAGCAAAATCAACAAATCCATTTGCATATTTTACTCAAATTGTGTATTATGCTTTTTTACGTAGGATTGCCAAAGAGAAGCGTCAAATGGATATCAGAGATAAGTTAATTGAGAAGAATGGTTACGACCAAGTATTCCATTCAGATACAAACGAGGACTCGTCAGAACTTAATTCAATTAAGAGTCGTATTGAAACTAGCATGAGATATTGATACTAAGTGTGCCAGTTGATAAACTGTCTACTAAATAAATCAAAACTCTATGAAACGGTTTATAGTAACTTTGTTATTCAATGATGGGACACTGACCAATTACATAATTGACTCATATGCTTCAGAGTGGCTTGTACTCCATTCTCAAATAGCACATAAAGAAAATATTAAATCATATTCAATTATTGATTCCTCTCGTCTTAAATTCTATGAAAATCCTCTTAATTACTGACCAACATTTCGGAGTTAGAAATGATAATCAGTTTTTTGTGGAGAGATATAGACGCTTTTATGATACTGTAGTTATTCCATATATTGATGAGCATAGTATTACTCACGTAATTTGCCTTGGTGATACGTTCGACCGTAGGAAAAGTATTAACTTTTCTTCTCTTGCTGCTGCCAAAGAGATGTGGTTTGACCAATTAGCATCACGAGGTGTTACCTTGACTATGCTCTGTGGCAATCATGACATTTACTATAAGAATACTTTAAAGATTAATGCTCCTAGTCTTCTTTTATCTGAGTATTCCAACGTAGATATCATAGACCATCCTACCCAATGCTCAGTCGGGGGAGTCCCTACTCTTCTGTTACCTTGGATTTGTGATGAAAATAGAGCAGAGACAATGCAAAAGATGTCTAAGACAGATGCACGACTTTGCCTTGGACATCTAGAACTAAATGGATTTGAAGCAATCCCTGGACATAAAATGGAGCATGGGGATGACCCAGATATTTTTTCCCAGTTTGAGTTAGTATGTTCTGGGCATTTTCACATGAGAAGTCGTAAAGCAAATATTCAATATCTCGGTAATCCCTACCAATTATACTGGAATGATTACGGTCAAACTAGAGGGTTTCATATCCTAAATACTGAGGATCTCTCCCTAGAGTTTGTGAGTAATCCTTATAATACATTTAACAAACTTTATTATAAAAATAATCTTAAACTTACAGAGAAACATCTTAGTCAACTTAGAGGCACATATGTAAAGTTAATTGTTGAAGATAAAATTGACCAAGTTAAGTTTGATAAAACGGTAAGAATTTTACAGTCAGCAAATCTTGCTGACCTTAAAATCGTAGAAGATGTAACCTATGATTTGGGAGAGGTTGATTGTGAAGGGATGGAAATTGAGGATACTTTAAGTATTTTAGAAAAATGTGTTGCAGAATTTAGTAATAAGGATTCAATTTTTGGTATTTTAAAATCTTTATATGTAGAAGCGCAGGAGGTGTGAGTGTACGTTTTACTCGATAAACAGACTGGCGGTGTCTATGCCGTAAGAGATGACGAAACCGTTGAGAGAGTCGTCCAGTTGTTTCTTGACAAAGACGATGCAACTCGCTATTATGATATGCTACTAGCAACTGATTACCCAAGAATTTTGGAGGTTGCTGAGGTAGAAGAAGATGCTGTTAAAGACAACTGCAGACAATACGGTTATCTTTTTACAGTAATTACACCTGACGATTTTGTTATCCCACCCCCACACACATGATTGTATTTGAAAATATCCGTTGGAAAAATTTCCTGAGCACAGGAAATGCCATGACGGAAGTTAAACTAAATGATAGTTATTCATCTCTTATTGTGGGTCAGAATGGTGCTGGTAAGTCCACGATTCTAGATGCATTGTGTTTTGTTTTATTTAATAAACCGTTTCGTAAAATTAATAAACCACAACTCGTAAATAGTATCAACGAAAGAGAATGTGTAGTTGAGATAGAATTTAAAATTGGCACAGTAAACTATAAGGTTGTCCGTGGTATCAAACCTAATATCTTTGAGATTTATAGGAATCAAACTCTCATCGATCAAGATGCTGCAAACAGAGATTATCAAAAATATCTAGAGCAATCAATTCTCAAATTTAATTTTAAGTCTTTCACTCAAGTTGTTATTCTTGGGAGTAGCACTTTTGTTCCTTTCATGCAACTTCCTGCTGCTCATCGAAGAGAAGTTATTGAAGACCTTCTTGACATTCAAATCTTTTCACGGATGAATACTATCCTTAAAGATAGAATAAAAGATACAAAAGATTCTGTGACTCTATGTAATCATAATTTAAAACTTGCTGAGCAAAAAGTAAATATGCAACGCAACTCAATTGCAAATCTTGAGAAATTGAATAGCGATCATATATCTAATCTTCAAGCAAAGTTTACTTCTAATGAGCAAAGGTATAGTGATAATATTCAGAGAATTTCTGCCGTTGATAGTCAGATTGAAAACTTGACTACATTAGTTGCAGATTTAGATGCTATGGAATCTAAGACCGAATCTCTAAAAGACATGCGCTCTAAGATTCAACAAAATTTAAAGAAGGCAGTTAGTGATATTAATTTTTATCAAGACAATGATGTATGCCCGACTTGCTCTCAGACTCTTCATGCTGACCATAAGCACGAAAAGATAGATGAGTCTATTAAAAAAGAGAGAAAGTTTCGTGAGGGAATGGCACAGATTACTGATAATATTAATGATATAAATTCAAAACTCAAACAGTGCAAAGAATATCAAAATGAAATCACCAGCCTACACCATCAAATTGCTGGATGGAATCGAGAGAATAGCAAAATTCTAAAAGATAATAAAGAAATTATAGAGCATGTTAATAAAGAAACTCCAGATATTAATAACGAGAAACGAATCCTATCTAACTATGAAAAAGATTTAAGCACTACTGAGAAAGCATGTGCAGAAATCAACATTGAGTATAAAAATCTAATGACAGTTGCTGCGTTGTTGAAGGACGGCGGTATTAAAAGTCAGATCATTAAAAAGTATATTCCTGCAATTAATACACAGATTAATAAATATTTACAGTCTATGGATTTCTTCGTTGGGTTTACTCTCGACGAAGAGTTTAATGAGATTATCAAGTCTCGTTTTCGCGATGAGTTTTCTTATGCATCTTTTTCTGAAGGTGAAAAGCAGAAGATTGATTTGGCACTTCTCTTTACCTGGAGAGATATTGCCAAGATGAAAAACTCTGCTTCTACAAATCTTTTGATTTTAGATGAAGTATTTGATTCTTCTCTTGATATTTCTGCAACAGATGAATTAATGAAAATTCTTAAGGGGCTTGACAAGACCACCAATCTGTTTGTAATCTCCCATAAGGGAGAGCAGATGCTAGACAAGTTTGATGCTACTCTTAAGTTTGAGAAAGTCAATGATTTCTCCAAGGTTACCAACGATGAAAATTCCTAACTGGCAACACCATTCCAAAAAAGACCAAAAACGTCACCTTAAACCCCAAGCATTGCGACAAGCACGTGCTAGACGTAACCAGTTGAAAAAGCGTCTACTCGGACCCTCTGGACCCTCCAGGGGGTCTTACAGTATGGTTACCCACAGCAACCCCTCCTATGTTCACCAGTGAAGTTAAAGGACAACTAGCAAAACTACTTGCTTCTGAAAACCTCATTATTGAGCATCGAAGCATAGAGACCGCTTGCTTTGACGTGCATCGACGTGTCCTGACTCTCCCTATCTGGGAAACTACTGAGTATGTGTATAATCTGTTGGTAGGTCATGAAGTTGGTCATGCTCTCTTTACCCCTGATATTGTTTTCGAAGGTAAAGTGCCGAAGTCTTATATCAATGTGACTGAAGATGCTCGTGTAGAGAAACTGATGAAGCGTAAGTTCCCAGGACTTGCTAAAGATTTTTATATCGGATACAAACAGTTGAATGAGTCTGACTTCTTTGGTATCAATAAACTTGAAATCGAAAAACTTAAACTCATCGATCGCATCAATATGCATTTCAAACTTGGAAGTGTGCGTATGATGCCCTTCTTGAATGACGTTGAAGTTTCTCTACGTGATGCAGTTGGTGCTGCTGAAACTTTTGATGAGGCATCTGCTGCTGCTCTGGCAATCTTCAAATATGAAAAGGAGCAACAAGAAAAGGAAAAACAATCTACAAATCAAAAGGGAAATACTGAAGATCTTCAGATTAATCAAAACAACAGCACAGGCACTACTGGTGATAACTACGATAGTGAAGAAGATGCTGAGTCTGAGTCTTCAGATACAGACTCTTCTCTACAAGGAGAGAGTGATTCTTTCCAAACTTCAGGTGGAGGGATTGACGAATCATTGACCGATAAGATGCTTCAGGAAAATCTTGAGAGTATCACTGATACCAATCCGTATACTGAGATACTATATCTAGAAGTGCCGAAGGTTGACCTCGACTATGTTATTGTGAAACCTGAAATTATTTGGGATACTGCACTTAACTATTGGAATGACGATAGTATTAAACATCTTGTAGATTTTCGCCGTGCTGATATTGAGTATCGTAATTTCAAAACTGAGTGCAATCGTGAGGTTTCTTTCCTTGCTAAAGAGTTTGAAATGAGGAAGTCGGCGTCTGCATACGCCCGCGAGTCTATCTCTCGTACTGGTGTATTAGATACCAGTAAACTACATACTTATCGTTACAATGAAGATATCTTCAAGAAAATTACTGTGCGACCTGATGGTAAAAATCATGGTTTGATTTTCTTACTTGACTGGTCTGGGTCTATGTCGGATACCATTCATGCTACTTACAAACAACTTCTTTCCCTATGTTTATTTTGTCGTAAGAGCAGTATTCCGTTTGATGTATATGCATTTGTAAATGATGCAACACATTCTGCAGATAAACAATTTAATAGTGATAAATTTAAAGAGAATGATATCTGTGTGCCAGAATACTTTCATCTCCTTAATCTTCTAAGCAGCAAACTCAATAATGCAACATTTGATACTTATGCAAAGTATCTCTGGCGAGTTACAATTATGTATTACGTACGTAATACTCGTTTGAACATGGGTCCCTTTAACCCCCTGGCAATGGAGATTCCACACTTTATTCCCCCCAATCTTTGTCTCTCTGGCACTCCTCTTAATGAGGCAGTAACATGTCTAAAATCTGTTATTCCTGCATTCCGTCAGAAGAATAATGTTGAGAAGGTGCATATTTCTCTCTTAACTGATGGTGAAGCATGTTGGTCTCAACGTTGGGTTGCTGCACCCTTTGAGGCACGTGATAGACTCTGGAAGCGTCAAGCAGGGGGGCATATCGTTATCCGTAACCGTCAAAATGGTAGGAGTCATGTTTGCCTAGATAGTAATCGTAACTTGACTAAAACTCTTCTTGAGTATATGAAGTCAGAGTTTCCCGAATGTAACTTTTTAGGATTCCGTATTGCATCTACTCGTGAAGTGTATTATTCTATTGATAGATCTGAGTTGGATGAGCGAGTTAATGAAAACCTGAAGAAAGAGTGGGCAAAGAATAAATCTTGCTGTGCTCCTATCCTTGGTTTTCAAGAAATCTATTTCCTAGCACAAAGCAATCTTGATAATGATACTGAGTTTGTAGTCTCAGAAGACGCTACAAAAACACAAATTAAGAAGGCGTTTCAAAAGTCTCTCAAATCAAAAGCAACTAATAAAAAAATTCTATCGTCGTTTATTGCTCAAATTGCATGAATATATTTGTTACAAATGAAGACCCTGCCTTATCGGCGTATTCACTACCCGATAAGCATATCGTCAAGATGCCCTTAGAATGCTGTCAAATGCTTGCAGTAGTGTACAGTAAATGGTATCATAATATTGGACCTATTCTTAAAACAGATGGGTCTTCTTATAAGACAGATAAGGGCGCATTTCGTAACCATCCCTGCACCAAATGGGTTGCTGCTTCTGACCATAATATTCAGTGGTTAATTCAACATGGTATTGCCCTGTGTGAAGAATATACATATAGATATGATAAATTTCATTCATGTGAGGCTAGTATTAGAATGGCAGGATTAATCCACCACGATGGATGTCCTGACGACCATACAGAATTTGTTCGTGCAATGCCTGAGCAGTATAAATTCGATAATAGTATTTCTACTATTGAAGCTTACAAAAAATATATTGCATCTAAACCTTGGGTGAAAGATAATTATATTAAAAAACCAGAACGTAAACCATATTGGATTGAATAACTTGAGACACGTGCTTTTTACTTTATATGAGTGTGATGTAAATCTTCTCAACGACCGCATGTTTATTGAAAATCTTTTATATGAGACTTCGCAAGCATGTGGGTCTACGTTTTTAAATACGGTATCACATCAATTTATTCCACAAGGAATAACAGCAGTTACCTTACTTGCTGAGAGTCATATTAGTATTCATACTTGGCCAGAGACTGGAATAGCAGTATGTGATATTTTTACTTGTGGAGACCATACTAATCCTATGGCTGGATTTTGGATTATGAAAGAGTCTTTGAAATCTAAAAATGCTAGACACCGTGAATTTACTAGGTCCGTATCTCCTGTTGTGCCAATTGATGAAGTGGTTTCTACAGTTATCAGTGAGGGCACTACTACCCTATAATAACTATGCAATCGAAACCCCCCAACTATGCCCAAGCATTCCGACCTGAGCACCGAATCTTTGGTTTCCTATCTCATCCAGAATTATGGTGAGCAGGTTAAGACTGAGCAAGTGCTTGCTGCTGCTGATTATTTTAATGTTTCTTATCCCACGGTAACTAAACGACTCGACACCTATAAGTCTAGTCGTGGTAAGTGGAATCTTACAGTGCAAGAAGCACGTGAGCATCTAGAGACACAAGTCCAATCTATCAATGTTCTTGCGGAAAAGAATTTGATTCCTCAAAAAGATAACCATTTCGTACCATTTGGCAATTTTCCTGACCTTAAAAAAGTAATTGCTAGTAAAATTTATTACCCTGTTTTTATCACAGGTCTCTCTGGAAATGGTAAAACTTTTAGTGTTGAGCAAGCATGTGCTCAGACTGGACGTGAATTGATTCGTGTCAATATTACTGTTGAGACTGATGAAGACGACCTGATTGGTGGTTTCCGTCTTCAAGATGGAAATACCGTATGGCATAATGGTCCTGTGATTGAAGCATTGGAGCGCGGTGCTGTCCTACTGCTGGATGAGATTGACCTCGCCTCTAACAAAATCCTTTGTCTGCAATCTGTGCTAGAGGGTAAGGGTGTTTTCCTGAAGAAGATTGGTAAGTATGTCCAACCTGCTGCTGGTTTCAATGTAATCGCCACCGCCAATACCAAAGGTAAGGGTAGCGATGACGGTCGCTTCATCGGCACTAACGTTCTTAATGAAGCATTCCTTGAGCGTTTCCCTATTACCTTTGAGCAAGAGTATCCTACTCATTCAATTGAGGTGAAGATGTTGAATAAGTATTGCGTTGACTTGAATTGCTGTGATGACCAATACATCGACAATCTTGTCAGTTGGGCACAGATTATTCGTGTGACATTTGCAGATGGTGGCGTTGATGAAGTAATTTCTACTCGGCGTCTAGTGCATATTATTCGTGCCTACAGCATTTTCTCTGACCGTTTGAAGGCAATCAAGGTGTGTCTTAATCGTTTCGATGATGAAACAAAACAATCTTTTCTTGAGTTGTATAGTAAAATCGATTCTGATATTGAGGTAACCTCTGACGATGACGAATCTCCAGAAGAAATGGTGCGTCGTCATGCTCGTGAAAGCGCAGAAAACTTGGGACTAGTTACTTCTTGACAAAACCAACAACTTCTGGTATTTTATATACATACTCTAGCAAACCTATGGCATTCAAGTATTCTGAAGAGACAATTTTAGATGAGTTGAAAACTTATATCTCATCTACATATCAACAGCATTATTCATCAGGCGATGATGGTATTCAAACTCTAGATCTCATTGCGGCATGTGGTGATGGAGAAGCATTCTGTAGGAGTAACATCCTCAAATATGCTTCTCGATACGATAAGAAAGGATCTGCTCGTCGTGACATTTTAAAAGTCCTACACTATGCTGTGCTATTATTGCACTTCAATGATAAAACCGCCCAATTAGAAACCTACAATCAGTAATTATGGCTCAAGAAGACGCACTCCGCAATTTGAAACTCAGTAAGGGCACTATTGACTTGCTGAAAAACTTTTCACAGATTAACAAGTCTATCCTCATTCAACCTGGTAAATTTATTCAAACTATATCCTTGAATAAAAATATCATTGCCATGAGTGATATTCGTGAGTTAATCCCAGAACGAATGGCAATTTATGACCTCCCACTATTCTTGGGAGCACTGTCTCTGTTTAAGCAACCAATGCTTTTCTTCCCAGATGAGAAGAAAGTCATCATCTATGATGAAGAAACTAAAGGTAAAACCACGTTTTATTATAGTGACCCCGACATCATTGCAACTCCTCCTGAATTTAATCCTAATCTTCCTGATAAAGAATTGCATTTTGATATCCCTCAGCAAGACCTATTGCAACTGCTGCAGGCATCTAAGGTATATGGTGTTGAAGACCTTTGTGTATACGGGTATGATGGCGAATACAGCATTTGTGTAAGAGACAAAAAGAATGAAACTTCTAATGTATTTTCGCTCCCTCTCAAAAAGGTAGTATTTGATAATAACCCAGAAACTCCTTCTGATGCAGACCGCACTAACTTCTGTTATTGTTTTAAGGTTGAGAATTTGAAATTGCTTGATGGCACGTATCACGTCTGTATCAGTCGTAAAAATATTGCTAATTTTACATCTCTGAATGCTAGTTCTCTTAACTACTACATTGCTCTAGAACCTAATTGATTTCTGCTATAACACTACACTATGTCTGACAATTTTCTCTGGGTTGAAAAGTATCGTCCTCAAACTATTGAGGACTGTATTCTTCCAGATACAACCAAAGAAGTTTTTCGGGGGTTTCTACAGCAGGGTGAAATTCCTAATCTTCTTTTATCGGGCACTGCTGGTGTTGGTAAGACAACTGTCGCTAAAGCATTGTGTGCTGAATTACGTGCAGATTACTATGTTATTAATGGGTCAGATGAAGGTAGATTCCTCGATACCGTTCGCAATCAAGCAAAAGGATTTGCTAGCACAGTCTCATTAACTTCTAATGCTCGCCACAAGGTGCTTATCATTGACGAAGCAGACAATACAACTCCTGATGTACAACTATTACTGAGAGCATCTATTGAAGAATTTCAAAAAAACTGTCGATTCATTTTTACTTGCAACTATAAGAATAAGATTATTTCTCCGCTTCATTCTCGATGTTCTGTTGTTGACTTTTCTGTTAAGGGTCCAGAGAAAAAACAAATTGCAGCAGGATTCTTTACTAGAGTAAAGCAAATACTTGATGCAGAGAATGTAGAATATGACCCTAAGGTAGTTGCCGAAATCATTCAGAAATTCTTTCCTGACTTTCGTCGGACTCTAAACGAATTGCAAAGATATGCATCTTCAGGTCAAATTGATACTGGCATACTAGCATCAGGTGCCGATATCAATCTTACAACTCTTGCAACCTTCCTAAGAGGAAAAGAGTTTACAAACATGAAAAAATGGGTTGCCCAAAATATGGATAATGACCCTATTACAATTATGAGGAAAATCTATGACAGTCTCTATTCGTATCTTGACCCCAAATCAATTCCTGAAGCAGTGCTTATTATCTCTGAGTATCAGTATAAATCTGCTTTTGTTATTGACCAAGAAATCAACATGGTGGCATTTCTGACTGAAATTATGATGCGGTGTGAAATCAAATGAAAAACATTAGACATCAAATCAAATCTCAATGGTATTACATCTTCTGGGGTGCGTGTGCTGTTGCTGTTGTTGGTGGTCAATTCTATGTTGGGTCTGGTTATCGTGAGATGGCAGAAGCAACTAAGAATAATATCACCACAGTTCAATGTCAGGTACCCTATCAGATTCCCGTTCAACCTTACAGAAATAAGACAGGAGAGTTTGAGTGAGACAACCGTATATTACTAAAGAAATATTTCCAGTCAAATGTTACTCATTTAATGCACCAGAGCAGTTAACCCCCTCTGTTTTAGAAGAATGTAAAAAACTTCAATATAAAAGTTTGAATGAGCCTGCTGGTGTTGGCACATCTGATGAAATTCAATATCTAGACCAATTTCAAGAGATGCATCAATGGTTTCAACACTGCGTGGATACCTTACACGTTGACAATGGATGGGAGGTGGACAGATTAGTTGTTAATAAAACATGGGCAAATAGATCTGATGCTCATAGTATGCATCATCACGCCGCCCACAGACATCCAATGTCATACCTGAGTGGCATTTACTATCTTACTGGTGGCACTCCTACTGTTTTCTTAGACCCAATTGATAAAAGAGAGTGGGGTCAGTTTAAACTTGACGGTGGACTTGTAGATGAATCTTTATTTTGGTATCATGGTGGTATAGGAGGTTTAATTATATTTCCTAGTTATATAGTACATGCATCAGAGCCAAATAATTCTGAGTTTGATAGATATACTATTGCATTTAATACTTTCCCAACAGGACATATAAACTCAGGAGCATTTGACAGATCTATGGCAAATGTTACAGTTAAGGGTTGGTCTACTTCTGATTTAGGTCCATTAAAATTGAGTGATTTTACATAATGAAGTATTTGAAAACACCACTCCGTTATCCTGGAGGTAAATCAAGGGTAGCAGCAATGCTGATTAATAAATTTCCTATCAGTATTGCTGAATTCCGAGAACCATTTCTCGGTGGCGCGTCTGTAGCACTTTTATTCTCCCAAAAATATCCTGATATCCCCATGTGGGTTAATGATAAGTATGAGCACCTTTACAACTTCTGGGTTTCTCTACAAGAAAATGGTGACGAATTATCTGATATCCTCGTTGGCATCAAAGAAGATAACAGCACCGAAGAAAAAGCAAAGGAGTTATTCATATCTGCCAAAGAAGAAATATCCGAAGCAGATCCTTTTCGGCAAGCTGTGCTTTTTTGGATTCTTAATAAGTGCTCTTATAGCGGGTTGACTGAAAACTCTTCCTTCTCACCACAGGCATCCAATCAAAACTTTACCACTCGTGGTGCTAGACATCTTAAGGCAGTATCTGAAGTCATTCAACATTGGCATATCACCAATCTAGATTACTCAGACCTTCTGATGGACCCAGGATTCGATGAAGGTGAAGCATTTTGCTTCCTTGACCCTCCGTATAAAATCAGCACCTATCTCTATGGCACTAATGCCGAGATGCACAAAGGATTTAATCACCAGCATTTCGCTGACGTGTGTACTGCTTCTCCAAATCGTTGGTTGGTTACATACAACAACGATGATGAAATCAAAAAGATGTTTCCCAACTTTTATCAGGAAGAGTTTCGTATCACCTATGGTATGAAGCACCGTGCAAACAACAAACTCAAGACCGAGTTACTTGTCACCAACTATCGAGCAGTAAGTCCCTTGCAGCAATTATTTGTATGAGCAAAGAATACGAAATTCCACTCAAAGATTATCTCAACAGTATCAATTTAAAGCAGGGCGATTTGTCGGAAGATGAGAGGGCAATGAAAAAGTATCCTGGGTTTGTTATTAACAAATGCCTGGCACAACATTTGGATACTGTCATGTATGCTAATCAGATGAATGCTTCACCACATCTTGACAATGACCTTCAATATTCATTTTACCTATATAGTATCAGGAAATCTAAAAGATTTTCTCCTTGGGATAAGAAGTCGAGAGATAATGACATTGACCTAGTGAAAAAATACTATGGTTATAATACTGAAAAAGCTCAACAAGCAATGAAGATTTTGACTAGGGAGCAACTTAAGGTTATTGAAAGTAAATTGAATACTGGAGGAAGAAGATGAGTGATGAGGTCACTTGGTCTCAAGACATGATGTTAGAAGTTGTGCTAAAGGAACCTGACGACTTTTTAAAAGTGAGAGAAACCCTCACTCGCATTGGAGTTGCATCCCGCAAAGAGCGCAAACTGTATCAGTCTTGTCATATTTTACATAAACGTGGAAAGTATTACATTGTGCACTTTAAAGAGTTATTTGCTTTAGATGGCAAACCAACAAATATTACTCAGAATGATGTGCAACGTCGTAATCGTATTGCCACACTAGTTTCAGATTGGGGTTTAATCGATATTGTTTCTACAATTGAGCCTGAAGACCTCGCACCTCTAAATCAAATTAAGGTATTATCTTTCAAGGATAAGAGTGATTGGATTCTAGAGTCCAAATATAATATTGGCAAAAAGAAAACTGCTGATGTTTAAAAGGTACTAAGATGGCTGACCAAACCAAAAGGACACAATGTATGAGCACAGTTGTTAGGATATCAGTTTTAAGTTGGAGTGCTGCATTACTTACCGCAAGTTATGCAGGATTGCTTGCTAAGATGGACCCAACCTTTATTGCTACAGTATTCACTGCTGCAGCTGCTACCTTCGGTGTAGACACCCTCAAAAAGAGTGAAGACAAGAAGGAGGAAGAGGCTAAACCCGATGCTTTACCACCTGTAACTTTGGTTGAAGAGGGCGCCGTCCGTGCAGAACCATCAATCGAGCCTATCTTCGATGATACTCCAGCGTCTTTAGAGGAGCGGGTTGAAGCATTAGAATCTGATAGACCTCGTAGAGGAGACCTTTAATGTGGATTGCAAAACGCCTGTCTTTTGGCGGTGAATGGGATTATTTTCAAGATAATTATAATGATAGTCCTAAGTGGACTAAAGATAAAACCCGTGCATTTAAATTTGAAGATGAGCAGACTGCTTTAACACAGTCTAATCTTACTGGTATATATGAAATTTTATTGGAAAAAGTATAATGCAAAAAGTATTTAATGTCCTTGCAGTTGCTTCATTCGTGTTAAGTGCCTCAGCGGTTGGTGCTGGGGTCTACGCCTATTTAAATAGAGAAACTTTAATTGAGCAAGCAAAGCGAGAAATTATTGAGGCAGTAGTGCCAAAAGGCGTAAAAGATTTAAAAGAAAAATTACCTATTAAGTTACCCTTCTAATGGATAAGGACCCCTATATCTATAGAATCCGTTCAATCGCAAAGGTAGTAGATGGTGACACTATTGATGCTGACATTGATCTCGGTTTTAATATCAGTCTCAGTAAGCGAATTCGTCTTGCGGGCATTGACACGCCTGAAAGCAGAACAAAAGACGAATACGAAAAGAGACTCGGACTCGAATCAAAAGAGTGGTTGAAGAAACATCTAGAGGGTGCCAAAGATATTCTTATCAAGACCGAACTTCCAGATAGCACAGAGAAGTATGGTCGTATCATTGGACACTTGTATATCAACGGCGGAGAAGTATCAGTAAATAATAAAATGATTGACGAAGGATATGCTTGGGAGTATGATGGTGGCACAAAACAAAAAGATTTCTGGTCTCTTTTGAGTAAAAGAAAGTGAAAAAATTATTAGCTGCAGTAACTTTATCTTTAGCTTTTCTTGCCCCAGTACAGGCATCACAAGTCATAAAGAAACAACCAACAGTTGCACCTTATACACCATCAGCGATGGGGTGTATGATACTTCTGGAATGCACTGAGGGTGTAGAGCAACTCACAGTAGAGTCGGAGATATTCAAATCTTCAGACTTTGATTTATTCAGAGATGAAATCAAAGCAATCCTTGTTGGTCTAGATGCTAGTAAGGTGCCTGTGTATCTTGCACCAAGAAGATACTGGATACCAGGAACCATTGGTCTTTATAAACCAGATGCAAATCGTCTTTATATTAATGATTATCTTCTCAAAGACCCCAGAGAGTTTCTAGGCACGCTACGTCACGAAGGATGGCACGCTGTCCAAGATTGTATGGCAGGTGGTATCAGCACACCATTCATGGCACAGGTCCATCAGGATAAAGAGATACCTGATTGGGTCGTCAAGCAAACGACAAGAACCTATACTGCTGCTGGTATGGCTCGTGCGATTCCTTGGGAGTCCGATGCTAACTGGGCAGAGGAGCAAGCAAATGTCACCGCAATTCATCTAGAGAAATGTGCTAAGGGTCCTCTGTGGGAGCAGGTCCGCCCTACTCCGATGACGATGGAATGGTTGATTGGTTGTGGGTGGATGAAACCACAAGAGGGTCACGAAGTTTATACTCCAAATCAAAAAGCAGATAATTGTATACCTGGAAAAATATGAGAAAACTTAACGATGCATTACTTGGAATCACGGTAGCAATCATTGACTTTATCTACCGTGGATTACCAATACAAAGATTTTGGGTGCTTGAGACGATTGCTCGGGCACCCTATTTTGCTTTTTTGAGTGTGCTACATCTCAGAGAAAGTCTGGGACTTAGAACAGAAGCACACTACTTTCTAATGAAAGAACACTTTGCACAGACAATCAATGAAACCGAACACCTTATCGAAATGGAGTCGCGTGGCGGAAGCGACCGCTGGTTTGATCGCTTTTTCGCTTATCATCTGGTTCTCATCTATTATTGGATTCTGGTGGTTTATTATGCTGTTGCTCCTGTTTCTGCTTATCACCTAAACGCAGGCATTGAATATCACGCAACAGAGACCTACTTAAACTACCTCTGGGACCACCAGGAGGACACCAAGATTGCAGAGATTGCAGTGGATGAGATGAACCACTATGTTGAGCTAAACAGAGCCATGGCTATGATATGAATGATAAACAAAAACTTATCGCACTTATAGCACTATCAGAACAAACATTTGAGGAGAATTATTATGCTTGGTATCGCGTTATCTTTCGTCGCAATCCCTTT
>Ga0194123_10000216_pt1 | contig 117260 bp, 104 predicted proteins | sample TA2MahsurfametaG_5_FD_155479 | JGI IMG/M metagenome (GOLD analysis project Ga0194123, IMG submission 155479) | Freshwater microbial communities from Lake Tanganyika, Tanzania - TA2015023 Mahale A surface | ecosystem: Environmental > Aquatic > Freshwater > Lake | place: Tanzania: Lake... | reverse complement strand
TGGCGATGAAGACGGTCGGCGGCGCCCCTGCCTCGGGCGGCGCCCCTGCCTCGGGCGGCGCCCCTGCCTCGGGCGGCGCCCCGGCGGCCGCTCCGACGGCCGCTCCGACGGGCAGTGCGTCGCCCGCGAAGTCCGCGACCGCCGCCGGCGGCGCCACCGGCAAGCCCTCCGGCAAGGTCGACGCGCAGGGCTTCCAGCTCGATGAGCAGGGCTACCGCATCGCGCCGAAGAAGGGCGTGTTCCGCCTCCCGTGGAAGGGCGGCGTGGGCCAGACGGCCCGCGCGGCCGAGATCGAGAAGCTCGCGCTCGAGGCCGACAAGTGGGGCCCCGGCCAGATCATCGTCCTCGAGATCGACAGCCCCGGCGGCCTGGTCACCGAGATCTTCAAGATCGTCGACACCATCGCCAAGACGCGCGAGCGCCACCGCGTGGTCGCCTGGGTCCGCGAGGCCATCTCGGCCGCCGCGGTCACCTCGATGCAGTGCGACGAGATCTACTTCCGCAGGGAAGGCGCGCTCGGCGCGGCCATGATGATCCGCGGCCGCGACAGCGTGTACGGCGAGCCGCTCGACAGGTTCCGCGACGAGCTCGGCGCCATCATCGAGAAGAACGGCCGTCCGCGCGCCGTGTTCGAGGCCATGGTGCTGTCGAAGCCCGTGCTGACCTACACCAAGGACCCGGTGACGGGCAAGCCGACCTTCCACGACCACCGCACCGGGCTCCCGGGCGAGGTGGTGCTCTCCGACGAGAAGGACAACCTGACCTTCAACGCCGACAACGCGCTGGACTCGGGCTTCAGCAAGGGCACCGCCAACAGCGGCGAGGAGCTGGCGCCGCTCCTGGGCCTCAAGGAGTGGTACGAGGTCAGCGACTACGGCGTGAAAGTGGCCACCGCGTTCCAGAAGCTCTTCGAGGAGTGCGAGAAGGACTTCCAGCTCCAGCAGCAGCGCCTCAACATCCCGCGCGCCGGCGGCGCGGCCGAGCAGATCGCCTCGCAGATCCAGATCCTCGAGAAGCTCCTGCAGTGGAACAAGCGCTGCCCGCCGTGCATCGAGGGCCAGATCGGCGAGCGCGGCGTCGAGCAGATCGAGAAGCAGCTGAAGGAGCTCCGCAAGCAGCTGTCGGACATCCGCAAGGCCGGCAGCTGACGCGTCCGCGCCGCGGCCGGGCTCAGCCCACCTCGCGGCGCTCGAACATCGCCACCGCCACGCAGAGCGCCGCCACGATCAGCGCAAGCCCGTACGCGGCCGAGGGGGCCACGTAGGAGAAGGGGATGTCGCGCTTCTGCTGCACGGCATCGGAGAGCCAGAACACCTGGAAGTTGGGCACCGCCGCGTAGGCGGCCTCGAGCAGCGCGCGCTTGGCGGCGGCCCCGTCGGCGGCCGACGCCGCGGTGCCGTCCTTGGCCATGCGCTCCATCATGCCGGTGATGTCGCGCAGCGGCCGCGCGATCAGCCAGTCGCTCATGAGCCCCGCCATGAACGCGCCGAACGTGATGCCGAGCGTCACCACCTGCCCGAACCGGGTCGAGACGGCCACGGCGATGCTCGCGAGGACGCACAGGCCCAGCCACATCATGCCGATCGCCGTCCAGATGCCGCCCTCGAACTGCGCGGCGGGCGAGAGCGGCGTCCAGTCCTTGTCGAAGAGGAGCGCCCCGAGGTACCCGAGCCCCAGGAGCGGGATGCCGAACCCGAGGACCGAGGCGGGGAAGCTCCATCCGTAGAAGTAGTTGGTCCAGATGGCGCAGGCGAACGTGGCCACGATGGCGGACACGCCGAAGGCCAGCACCGGGAAGTGGTAGGGCGTGGCCATGGTGGGCATGGTGCCGTGCATCTCGACCAGCATCAGCACCAGCGCGAGGAACGCCGTGCAGGCGGTCAGCGCCGCGGCGACCCCGAGGTACTTGCCCCACACGAACACCGGCCGCGCCACCGGCTTCGACACCACCGTCAGCGCGGTGCGGTTGTCGATCTCGCGGCTCAGCGCGTTGGTCGCCAGGAACGCCGCAAGCAGCGTGCCGCACACGAACACCGTCGACAGCGCCAGGTCCACGAACATGCGCTGGTCGTCCATCAGCGTGAACCCGCTGAAGGGCACGGAGAGGACGATGAGGAGGGTTCCCGCCACCAGCACCGCCAGCGACACGGGCTGGCGGACGCATTCGACGGCGGTGTTTCGGGCGATGGCCCAGAGTTGCTCGAGGAAGTTCATCGGGGGATCCCGGCGCCGGCCGCGCCGGGGCGGGGGCACCGGGAATACAGTACTCTGACCCTTCCGCTTCGGGCGAAACCGACATGCGCATCGACCAGTACGCCTATCAGCAAGCCACGCGGGTCGCCGGGCTCGGCCTGGTCCTCCAGCTCGCCATCGCGATCGTCCTGCTCGTCCTGGGCAGGGCGCTCTCGAGCACCGCGCTCGGGCAGGCATTCATGCCCGCGCTCGCCGGCGTCGCCGCCTGGGGCGCGCTCGTGGTGCTGTTCCACCAGCACCGCCTGGCCGCCGCGGAAGCCATGGAGGCCGAGGAGCTCCGGTCGTCGCGCTCGGACGCCTCGGTGTTCGCCGCCGAGCGCGCCGGAGATGCCATGGTGGCGCAGCGGCGCCTCCGGCGGCTGCAGGTGGTCTTCCTGCCGGTGGTGAGCCTGGCCTTGGCGGGCTTCCTGGCCTGGTCGGGATGGACCACCGTCTCCTACGTCAATTCGCTGTCTGCGCCCCTGGCCGCCGACGCCGCGGCCGATGCCGCGCGCTTCTCGGTCGGCACCGCCACGGGATGGCAGCTCGCCGTCTGCCTGGCGCTGGCGCTCGTGACCTTCATCTTCTCGCGGTTCGTGGCGGGCATGGCCAAGCAGCCGGCCTGGCAGAACCTGCGCGGCGGCGCCGGCATGATGGTGGCGCTGGCGCTGGTGCTCGCCGCCGTGGCGGTGGGCATGGTGGCCAACTCGTTCGGCAAGCCGAAGTGGCTCGAGCCCATCGTGTTCGCGGTGGGCGTCGGGCAGGTGGCCCTGGCCGGCGAGATCGCGCTCAACCTGGTGCTGGCCCTGTACCGGCCGCGCCGCGCCGGCGACAACCCGCGCGCGGCGTTCGATTCCCGCGTCCTGAGCCTGGTGGCCGCGCCGGACTCGATCGTCCGCTCCATCAACGAGGCCGTCAACTACCAGTTCGGCTTCGACATCACCTCCAGCTGGGGCTACCAGCTCCTGCTTCGCAGCACCGCGTGGCTGGCCGCGCTCGGCGTGGGCGTGCTGGTGGCGCTCTCGTGCTTCGTGGTGGTGCCGCCCGGCCAGCAGGCGGTCCGCCTGCGCGGCGGCGCCATCGTCGGCGACGTCTACGAGGGCACGGTGATGCTCAAGTGGCCGTGGCCGGCGGAGACGGCCGTTGTCGAGGACGTGGCGCGCATCCGCTCGCTCACCCTCGGGCCCAAGCCCGCGAAGGTGGGCCGCGTCAACGCCTGGGGCGATGACAGCAACCGCGATGCCGACCGCTTCCCGTACCTGGTCGCCGCGCCCGCGCTCACCGAGGAGGTGAAGGGCGAGGTCCGCGGCGCCGACGGCGAGGCCGTGCCCGATTCGGGCGCCCTCGAGATCTCGCAGCGCTTCGCGCTGGTGGACGCCGACCTGGTGCTCAACTACCGGATCGCGCCGACCGGGCTCCTCGACTGGCTGCGCTTCGCGTCGGAGGCGCGCGTCCGACGCACCCCGTCGGACATGCGCGAGCGCATCGTGCGCGACATCGCGCTGCGCGAGGTCACCCGCCACCTGTCCACGCAGCCGATGGACGCCGTGCTCTCGCCGCGCGGCGACTCGCTCGTCCGCACGCTGCGCGAGCGCATCCAGGCGGCGCTCGACGCCGTCCGCAGCGGCGTCGAGGTGGTGGCGCTCCAGGTGCCCATGCTGCGTCCGCCCGCGGGCGAGGGCATGGGCATGTTCGAGGAGATCTCCATCGACGTGCAGAACGCCCGCAAGGTGCGCGAGGAGGCCGACCGCACCGCGCGCGCCACGATGGCCGCCATCGCGGGCAGCCCCGAGCGCGCGGCGGAGATCGTGGCCGCCATCGGCGACCTCGAGCGCATCGAGCGCGAGCAGGGCGAGGACTCGCAGGCCGCGCGCGACCGCCGTGCCGAGGTCGAGCAGATGATCGTCTCCAGCAAGGGCGGGGCCGCGCGCGTCATCGGCGCCGCGCGCGCGCGCCGGTGGGCAATCGTCATGGGAGCCGCCGGCGACGCGGCCGAGGTGCTCGGCCAGGCGCCGTCGTTCCGCGCCGCGCCGGAGCTCTACAAGCAGTTCCGCACCATGCAGGTGCTCGGCCGCGCGCTCTCGGGCGTTCGCGTCAAGTACGTGCTCGGCGAGTCGGCCGCGGGCCGCGCCGACCTCGACATCACCATGAAGCAGGCGGAGTCGGGCCTCAACCTGGCCGACTACCTCGAGAAAAAGGACGTCCGCCCGCCGGAAGGCGGCAACTGAAACCATGCATCGCACCATCGGCATCGTCGTCGGCGCGCTCATCGTGCTCGTGCTCGTGCTCTACAACACGACGTACACGGTCAACTTCCACGAGATCGCGGTGGTCACCCGCTTCGGCAAGCCCGCGGGCGTGGTGTCCGAGCCCGGCCTGCACCTGAAGGCGCCGTTCTTCATCGACCAGGTGACCCGCCTCGACACCCGGCAGCAGCTCATCGAGAGCCCGATCGAGACCGTGCTCACGCGCGACGGGCAGCAGGTGATGGTGCAGGCCTACATGACCTGGCGCATCGACACGTCCCCGGAGGAGGCGCTCCGCTTCTTCACGAGCTACGCAACGCTCGAGGGCGCCTCAAGCGCGCTCGAGACGCAGCTGCAGGGCGCGCTCCGCGCGATCGGCGGCTACGCGTTCGCGGACCTCGTGGGCCAGGGCAGCAAGCTCGCCGAGGCCGAGGGCGCCATCCTCGAGGACCTGCGCAAGACGCGCCTCTCGGGCACCATGCCGGTGACGGTGGGCATCTCGCAGGTGGTGCTCCCCAACAAGACCACGGTGGCGGTGCTCCGCCGCATGGCCGCGGTGCAGGAGACGCTCGCCAACCTCGAGGAGGCCAAGGGCGCCAGCGCCGCCGAGGCCGTCCGCAGCCAGGCGAAGAGCCAGGCCGACATCATCATGAACTTCGCCGACCAGTGGGCCGCGCGCATCGAGGCCAAGGGCAACGAGGAGGCGACGCGGTACTACCAGGAGATGAAGTCCGAGTCGGAGCTCGCGATCTTCCTCGCCTGGCTCGACACGCTCAAGGCGTCGCTGAGCCAGAACACCACCTACATCACCGACACCACGCGCGCGCCGTTCCACCTCATCGACCTTGACTCGCCGGCCGATGCCAAGGGCATCCCGCAGCCCGGATCGGGGAAGGCCAAGTGAGCGTCGAGCAGCCCGAGAGCGGCGAAGGCCCGGCGCCCGAGGCGCCGCGTCGCGGCGCGAGCGCGCAGTACAGCGTCGCGGCGTCCGCCGGCGCCGAGGCGGCGATGCGCCAGGCGATGGACCCCGCCAACCAGTCGCTCGCCGAGGCGCTCCGCCTCAGCTACCGCGTGCTGCAGGTGGCCATCCTGGCCCTCGTGGTGGTGTTCCTCCTCAGCGGCTTCCAGCAGGTGCAGGAGGGCCAGACCGGCGTCAAGACCCGGTTCGGCCGCATCGTCGGCGCCCCCGGCGACGAGCAGGTGGCGCCCGGCCTCCAGCCGTTCTGGCCATACCCCGTCGGCGAGATCGTCCTGCTCCCGCAGCGCGACGCCGTGGAGCTGAACTCGGAGTTCTGGCCCCGCTTCAAGGGTGGCGCCACCACCGTGGAGCAGGCCGCCGGCGCCGCCACGCCGGACGACCCGATCCGCCCCGGCTTCGACGGGTCGCTCATCACCGCCGACGGCGACCTCGCGCACGCGCGCATCGCCGCGGAGTACACCGTGGACGACGCGGTGCGCACGCTCGGCGAGTTCCGCCCGGACGCGCTTCGCGAGGTGGTCCGCCGCGCGCTGGCGCGGTCGATGGTCCACGTGGCCGCGCAGTACACGCTCGCCGAGTTCCTCGAGGGCCGCGACGGCCCCGCCGAGACGCTCCGCGAGCGCGCGCAGGCAACGCTCGACGGCATGCGCACGGGCGTCAAGCTGACGTCGGTGACCATCCCCGAGAAGATCGCGCCGCTCGCCATCCGCAACGCCTACAGCCGCGTGCAGGAGGCGCGCGAGAACGGCAAGCTCGCCGTGGAGAAGGCGCAGCAGGAGGCCAACGCGACGCTGGTGGGCATGGCCGGCCCCGGATGGGCGCAGGTTCTGGACCTGGTGCAGCGCTACGAGTCGCAGCTGACCCGCGGCGAAGTGGCCGGCGCCGATGCGGTGATGGCCGAGCTGGGCGCCCTCCTCGAGGGCGGCACCAACGTCGGCCAGACCGCCGCCATCATCGCCCGGGCGCAGGCCTACCGCACATCGGTGCGCGCCACGCTCGGCAAGGAACTCGGCCGCCTCAACGGCCTCGCGCCTGCGTACCGGGAGAACCCGGTGCAGCTCGTGCGCAAGCTCTGGCTCGATGCGGTCCGCGAGGTCCTCGCGTCCGGCACCACCGAGGTGCTCGCCGCGCCGGAGCGCGGCGGAGCCGTGCGCCTGGGCATCGAGAGTTCCAACGAAGTCATGCAGGCCCGCCGCCAGTCCGAGGTGGAGCGCCGCAAGGCGGCCGCCAACGGCCCGATGGGCCCCAACCAGTGGCAGCTCGGCAGCCGCCAGATCATGATCGATGCCCCCGGGCGCCGCCTCGACCGCGGCGCCGAGAAGGGCTTCGGCAGGGAGTGACCCGCGGCGCGTGCCGCCGCGAGGCCGCCGCCGCATGCGAGGAAGGCCGTTCCGATGGCAAACCCAGCGACCAGCGACATCGTGGTGGAGGCCAGCGGCCTCACGAAGGTCTTCAGCGACTTCTGGATGCGCCAGAAGGCCGTGGCCGTCGACGGCGTCTCCTTCGAGATCCGCCGTGACGAGATCTTCGGGCTCCTCGGCCCCAACGGCAGCGGCAAGAGCACCACCATCAAGATGATCCTCGGCCTGCTGCACCGCACCAAGGGCCTCCTCTCGGTGTTCGGCCGCGAGCCGTCCGACGTGGCCGTGAAGCGGCGCATCGGCTACCTGCCCGAGGAGAGCTACATGTACCGGTTCCTGACGCCGGTCGAGACGCTCGACTTCTACGGCAAGCTGTTCGGGCTGCCGCGGGCGGTGCGCCGCCGCCGCACCGACGAGCTGCTCGAGATGGTCGGAATGACGCACGCCGCCAGCCGCCCGGTGGGCGAGTTCTCCAAGGGCATGGCGCGCCGGCTCGGCATCGCGCAGGCGCTGATCAACGACCCGGACCTCCTGATCCTCGACGAGCCGACCTCGGGCCTCGACCCGCTCGGCTCGCGGCAGGTGAAGGACCTGCTGCTCGAGCTCGGTGCCCGGGGCAAGACCATCCTCCTCTCGAGCCACCAGCTCGACGACGTGCAGGACGTCTGCGACCGCATGGTGATCCTCTACGGCGGCCGCATCCGCAGCGAGGGCACCGTCGACCAGCTGCTCGAGGACTCCGGGCGGACCGTCATCACGGTGCCGCGCCTGACCCCGGACGCGGTCGCCACCGTCGAGCGCGTGCTCCGCGACGACGCCCACGTGCGCGTCGAGCGCATCGCGGCGCCGCGCCAGCGCCTCGAGGACCTGTTCCTGCAGATCGTGGAGCGTGCCCGCTCCGAGCGCGTCGAGACGAGCGGCGCGCAGGGCGGCGGTCCCACGGCCGCGTTCCTGCGAGCCGATTCGGGGGAGGGCGAGCAGCTGATCGAGCGCCTCGAGGCCGCCGCCGCCGCGCCTTCCGCCGCAGCTGCCGCGACGGCACCCGCCGTGCCCGCGCCCGCCACCGACCGCGCGCTGCTCGACTCGCTGGTCACGGGCAGGCCCGTGGCCGAGGCCCCGGCTCCCGCGCAGCCCTCGGCGCCGTCGCCCTCGGCGCCGTCGCCCGCCGCGCCGTCGCCCGCCGCACCCGCCAAGGACGTGGACCGCTCGGTGATCGATGACCTGCTCGGCGGGGGCGGGCGGCCGTGATCGCGCTCCTGCAGCGCCTGCACCGCTGGCTGGGCGACCGGCTCGCCACGCGGGCCGCTCGCATCGCCGCCACCGTGCTCGCCGTCGGCCTGGCACTGGCCGTCGGCGTCCCGATGCTGCGCACCGCCTCCAGCGTCGGCGCGCAGCGACAGGCCATCCTCGACGCGCTTGCCACGTGCTCGGCCGCCGACCGCGACCCCGCCGCCATGCAGCTCCTGCAGCGCGGCACCGTCACGGTGGGCGACCGCGAGTACGGCGGCACGGGCGTCGTGGGCCGTGCGCTCGACCTCTTCGACGAGGAAGGCCGGATGAGCCCCGAGACCAAGCGCGAGCTCTCGTGGCGGCTGGTGGCCAACCAGGTGCCCGCGTGGATGCCGTTTGCCCTCGTCAAGTCGCCGGCGCTGGCCATCGCCGCCGTCGGCAGCGCGCTCGCGGGCGCGCTGCTTGCCGCGTGGCTTGGGTTCCTGCTGCCGGCCGTCGAGGTGGGAGGGCTCGTGGCCGCGGCCGCGGCAGCGTGCTGGTGGGCCGGCTGGGTGCGCGGGGCGCAATGGGTGCTCAGCGCCGCGCTCGCGCTCCTTCTCTTCGGTTTCCTCTGGCGCGCGGCACGCGCCGCCCTTTCCGGGCGCTCGGGCCCGATGGCGGTCGCCTCGAACACCGCCCTCGAGGGCGTGCGGTCGCTCGCGGCACCGGGGTTCGCGCTGCCCGTGGCCATGCTCCTGCCGTTCCTGGCGCTGTCGCGCGAGCGCGGCGACGCGCTGTACCAGGCCATCCCCGGCTTCCTCGACTGGGGCCACACCGCCACGTACACCTGCGGTGCGCTGTTCGTCCTGTTCTTCGGCTGCGCGACCACGGCGTTCGAGATCCGCGACCGTCAGGTCTGGTCGGTGGTCACCAAGCCGATCTCGCACGGCGGATGGCTGGTCGGCAAGTGGCTGGGCACGCTGGCGCTCGGTCTCGCGGTGGTGCTCGGCGGCGTGATCCTCCTCGCCGCGGGCACGTCCTACCTCAGCTCGCAGCGGCCGCTCGACGAGCGCGACGCGCGCGACGTGCGCGACACGGTGCTCGTGGGCCGCGTGGGCACGCTCCCGGTCTTCCAGCAGATCCCCGAGGACCGGCTGCGCGAGATCGTCGACCAGGCCATCGAGGCCGACTCGGTGCTGAAGGCGGACATCGCCGCGGGCACCGCCGACGAGAACGAGGCGCGGCGCAACATCGCCGTCCAGCGCCGCAAGGAGTTCCTCGAGCAGCAGCGGCGAATCCCGCCCGGCGACGCGCGCGAGTTCACGTTCCGCGGCCTCGGCGACGCGGTGGCCAAGGGGCGCGGCATCGCGCTGCGCTACAAGTTCCACGGCGGCGGCGAGGATGACCACATGCGGTTCCCCGCCATGATCCAGTACGCCAGCGGCAAGGACTCCGGCATGTGGGAGCTGCGCGAGTGGGTGCCGGGCGAGCCCTACACGCTGCGCATCGACCCGCGGTTCATCGACCCCGACGGCACGCTGCGCCTGCGCGTCTTCAGCGCCGGCTGGGACGAGCAGGCCAACAAGCCCAGCCCGTCGACCATCACCATGTTCATGCTCGACGACTCGCTCGAGGTGATGGTGGACGAGTCGTCCTTCGCCGGCAACCTGCTCTCCGCGGCGTTCGTCGACGCGTGCAAGCTGGCGTTCCTCGCGGCGCTCGCCGTGTCGGCGGGCTCCATCCTGAGCTTCCCGATCGCCGTGCTCCTCTCCTTCGGCGTCTTCGCGATGGCGACCCTGTCGCCGTTCCTGGCCACGAGCATCAAGTACTACTCGCCCGACGAGAAGAGCGGCATCGTGGTGTGGGCGTTCCAGGAGGCCGTGCTCGCCGTCGCCACGGCCATCGAGTTCCTGCTGCGCGGCTTCGCGGCGCGCAGCCCGAGCGACTCGCTCGCCCAGGGGCGCGCCATCACGTGGTCGACGCTCGGGGAGACGTTCGCCGGGATCGGCGCGGCGTGGACCGGAGGCGTGCTGCTGGTGGGCTGGCTGTCGGTGCGCAGGAAGGAGCTGGCCGTCTACAGCGGCCAGGGCTGACCGATGCGCGCACGCACCGTCCAGGGCCTTGCGCTCCTCGCCGCCGCCGGCGCCATCGCGGCGGCCGGGTCGCTGCTGCCCCGGATCGTCCGCGAGAGCGACTCCGCGCGCCTGCGCTACACCGACGTCTCGGTCGAGGGCGCCCCGCCCATCGTCGCGGTCGGCGCCGCGGTCGGCGCGCTGCGCGGCCTGGTGGTCGACTACCTGTGGATCCGCCTGCAGCAGATGCGCGAGCTGGGGCAGTTCTACGACGCGCGGCGCCTGGCCGACCTGATCACCAAGCTGCAGCCCCGCTTCGGCGAGGTGTGGGCGTTCCACGGCCACAACCTGGCCTACAACCTGTCGGTGATGATGAGCACGCCGGAGGAGCGGTGGCGGCTGGTGAACGCGGGCATCGACCTGGTCCGCAACAAGGGCATCCGCTACAACCCCAACGACCTCATCCTCTACAAGGAGCTGGGCTGGTGGTTCGCGCACAAGGTCGACGGCCTGAGCGACGACGCCCACCTCTTCTACAAGCGCGAGCTCGCCAAGGAGTGGCACCTGCTGCTCGGCGAGCCGCCGCTGGGCGCCAAGGCGCGCACCGAGTGGATGCAGAAGGTGGCCGACGCACCCGACACCTACGAGGAGCTGGTGGCGAAGGACCCCGCCGTCGGCGCGCTGGTGCAGGCGCTCGAGGCGCGCATGCGCCAGGTCGACCCGAAGTTCACGGTGAAGCTCGACCGCGACCTGCTCGCCACGCAGGGCCGCTGGGACGCGGTGCGCAACGGGCCCGGCTACGCCAAGGCGTTCGGGCTGCACGAGCAGTTCCGCCGGCGCGACCCGGTCTACGCCTCCATCGACGACGTGTTCTCCGACCCGGCCAACGCCAAGGCGCTGGACCAGCTCGTGGCCTTCCTGCGCAAGCGGACGCTGCTCGACGACTACAACATGGACCCCGTGCGCATGGCCCGCTACACGCGCGACTACGGGCCGTTCGACTGGCGGCACCCGCAGTCGCACGCGTTCTACTGGTCGCGGATGGGCAGCGAGGTCGGCGCCGAGCGCTACAACAACGACGAGGACATCTACCGGATCCTCAACGACGACCGGACCACCATCCAGGCGATGCAGGCGCTGGCGCACTCCGGCCTGATGCGAGTCGACCCGTTCTCCAACGACAACCCCACGCGCCTCTACGACACGCGCTGGATCGTCTCCATCGACGGCTACTTCCGCGAGCTCTACCAGAAGCACTTCAAGGCGCGCGGCGGCGGCCCGGACACGTTCGTCGACTTCTACGAGAACTTCATGGCCCAGGCCGTGCGCGAGCTGTACCACGCCGGCGAGGTCGACCAGGCGCAGCGGATCCTCGACGAGCTCGACCGGCTGTGCGGGCGAGGCGGCCTCATCCCCAACAACAAGTACGTGGCGCCGGTGGACGTGTTCGTGCGCAACGCCACCTACGGCGAGTACGAGCAGGTGCCCGACGTGGCCCGCACCGACCTGCAGGCAATCCTCCGGCGCGGGTTCCTGGAGGCGTACCTGCTCGGCCGCAAGAAGGTGCTCGACGACGCGCTGGCCTACGCGCGCGACCTCACCGAGTTCTTCCGCACCAACAAGTTCACCGACTTCCGCACCAAGATGGGCGACGGCCGCCTCGCCGACCTGATCGGGTCGCTCGAGCGCAGCGTCGAGGACGTGCTCGTGGGCATCATGCAGGATCCCACGCTGCCGCTGGTTGACCGGCTTTCGATCTACTCGCGCCTGCCCGAGGACCAGCGTGCCATGGTCTACGACGCCGCGCTCGGGAAGATCACCGCGGACATCGCCTCCAGCCCGCTCTCGCAGGGCGGCGGCTCCGCCGACCAGCTGTTCCCGCCGCCGCCGAACATCGAGGCCTACCGCGCGCGCAAGGCGCAGCAGGCGGAGGAGCGCAAGGCGGCGCAGGAGTCGCTGCGGGAAGGTTCCGCCGACCGCAAGCGGTGACGGCGCGGTAGCCTCGGGGCTTCATGCGCACGCCGCCGCCCGCCGTCATCGCCATCGGCAAGAACTACCGCGACCATGCCGCCGAGATGGGCGGCAAGGCGCCCGAGGCACTCGTGGTGTTCCACAAGAACCCGGCGTCGGTCTGCTCGGACGGCGATGCCATCGTCATCCCGCCGGCATGCCGGGAGGAGGGGCCCGAGGTGGACTACGAGGGCGAGCTCGCCGTGGTCATCGCGCGCGACTGCCGCGACGCGACCGAGGCGGATGCGCTCTCCGTGGTCGCCGGCTACGCGGCGGCCAACGACGTCAGCGCACGGAAGTGGCAGCTCGCCCGGGGGGGCGGCCAGTTCTCGCGCGGCAAGAGCTTCGACACCTTCTGCCCGATCGGGCCGGTGACTCCCGCGTCGGCGGTGCCCGACCCGCAGGCCCTGCGCATCGAGACCCGGCTGAACGGCACGGTGATGCAGGATGCGTCCACGTCGCTGATGATCCACTCCGTGCGACGGATCATCGCCGAGCTCTCCCGCGGCACGACGCTCCTCGGGGGAACGGTGATCCTCACCGGGACGCCGGCCGGCGTCGGCACGGCGCGCAAGCCACCCGTGTACCTCGCGGAGGGCGACCTGGTGGAGGTGCACATCGCGGGCGTCGGCGGCGTGCGGAGCCCCGTTCGCCATGGCTGAGCGCACGCCCGGCATCGGCGCGCGCGCCATGCTCGCCGGCATCGACCTGTACCGCAGGCGCCTCGCCTGGGCCACGCGCGGCTGGTGCCGCTTCGAGCCGTCCTGCTCCCTGTACGCGGCAGCGGCCATCGAACGCCACGGAGCGCTGCGCGGCGGCTGGTTGGCCGCGCTGCGGATCGCGCGCTGCAACCCCTGGGGCGGGTGCGGTCACGATCCGGTGCCGTGAGCGCCGTCCGGAGGCACAGGCGCCAGGTCCCGCGCCGCCTGCACCAGCCCCGCTCGGTAGCGCGCGCCGTCCCATTCCTCGTGCGGCCGTGCCACCACCACCAGGTCCAGCCCGCGCGGCAGTTCCTGCTGCACTGCGCGGAACGCCTCGCGCAGCAGCCGCTTCATGCGGTTGCGCGCCACCGCGCCGCCCACCTTCCGCGACACGCTCAGCCCCAGGCGGGTCACGCCCAGCCCGTTCGGCGCGCCGTAGACGATGATCCCCCCGAGGTCGCGCCGTCGCCGCAGCCCGTAGGCGCGCTCGAAGTCCTCGCCGCGCTTGACGCGAAGGGCCGCAGGGAAGCGCTGGCCGGGATCGGGCATCGGGAGAGGGTACCCCTCGCCGGAGGCCCCGGACCGCGCAGTTACCGCCGCTTGGCCGGCATCGCGGGCAGGGCTATACTGCGCGGCTCGGTTTCGGGCGCGGGACATCGTCCCGTTCGGCCCGTGCCGGCCTTCCAACGACGGAGCACACAGTGATCGACGCCCTGAAGAGCGATGAAATCGTCCAGAAGCTCGGTGGCCGCTTCAAGCTGACCGCCCTGATCCAGCGCCGCCTCGGCGAGCTGGTGGACGGCGCGCGCCCGCTCGTCGAGCGCAACGGCCGCACCGACTTCGAGGTGGTCATCGACGAGATCGTGCAGGAGAAGATCACGATCGACTGGGAGGCCAGCGGCCTCGAGCAGCCGGGTCGCTGACCGCTGCGCACATGTGAGTCCTCCGCGCGGCCCGCTCCCTTGCCGGGGCGGGCCGCGTTCGTTGCCCGGGACGCGCCCCCGGCCGATGCCGTTGCGGCACCCACGGCACGGTTTATGCGCCGCATCGGGCCGACGGGCGCGAATCCCCCGCGCTCCCATTGACCTCCGGCGGGTTTGTGCCGATACTTCCGGGCGACCGCACTGGAGAGGTGTCCGAGCGGTTGAAGGAGCTAGTCTCGAAAACTAGTAGTGGGCTCGTCCTACTCGTGGGTTCGAATCCCACCCTCTCCGCTTCGCGCGCCCTGGCCTCGGCCGGGGCGTGCTGCGTTTGGGGCGCGCTGCGTTTGGGGCGCGCTGCGTTTGGGGCGCGCTGCGTTTGGGGTGCGCTGGGTTCGGGGCGCGCTGGGTTCGGGGCGCGCTGGGTTCGGGGCGCGCTGGGTTCGGGGCGCGCTGGGTTCGGGGCGTCCGCGCGCGCGGCGCGCGGCGTCAGGGAACCTCGACCTGCTCATCGCGCACCCAGCCTCCGCGGCCGTCGGAGAGGCCAAGGCGCAGCCATCCCGGACGGCGCTCGAGGAGCTGCGCCTCGACGCCTGGCCCGAGCGTCTCCACGATCGCGCGCTCGTAGCCCTCGCCGTTGCCCTTGCGGAGCACGACGTCCGGCGCGATCACCACGGCCACGGGCCGAAGGCGAGCGAGGGCCTCGTCGGCCACCACCGACCCGCCGAGCAGGGCCCAGCCCGCGGCCGTGGACCAGAGCGCGGCGCGCCACGTGGTGCGCACATGCCCGGCATCGGCCCGATGCAGCATGCGTGCCGCGAGGAGCACCCAGAACAGCCACCAGCATGTCCAGCCCGCCGCCACGCGCGTGCCGCGGGGCACCAGGTGCCACCACCTTGCCACGCTGTCCACGAGCACGGTGCCGGACCCGCCGAAGCCCTCCGCCGCCATGCCGCGCGCCTGCGCGAGGTTGCGCCCGAGGTCCGCGTTGCCCGGCATGAACCGCTCCGCGCGCCGGTACGCCGCGATCGCCCGGCCCACGTCGCCCGTCTCGAGGTACGCGTTGCCGAGGTTGAACTCCATCGGCCCGTTCTCCGCGCCCGCGGCCCGCAGGCGCTCCCATGCCTGCACCGAGCGCCGGAACGCCGCCAGGCTCGCCGCCGGGTCCGACCCACGGAGCTTGATGCCCTCGTCGTGCGCCGCCTCCGCCTCGCGCAGCACTGCCCACGATCGGTCGGCGTCCTCGGCGCGTGCCGGCGATGCCGTCATGCTGAGCGCGAGCGCGCACGCGGCAGCCAGCATGCGCAGGATCGGGAACGTCATTGTGCGCCTCCCTTGCCGCGAAGGTCCGCGGCGGCAATCGCCTCGATCGCCGCGCGCGCGAGCGCGCGCAGCTCATCCGTCCCGCCGCCGGCACCGCCCGCGTAGCGGCCCCGCTCGCACTGCTGCAGCAGCCCCTGCACTCGCATGCGCAGCGACTCGTCCGCGCCGGCGACGCGGAGCCTGGCATCGAGGTCGCCCCGCGTGAGGGTGCCCTGCGGTGCACCGAGCGAATCCTCGGCGAAACCGGTCACCGCGGCGCCGATCGCCGCGGCGTCCGCGGCATCCGCAAGCCGCCGCTCCGCGGTGCGGCGCGCTCCCGATCGGCGCGAGAGGCCCGCGTCGCGCTCGTGGCGCCGACGGCGCGTGCGCCAGCCGATTGCCGCGACCGCGATCGCAGGAGGCAGCGCGAGCGCGAGCAGGGCTCCGAAGCCTGCCGACACGCGGTCGTCGGCGAGCATGGCCTCCGACAGCGGCATGTCCGCCACCAGTCCGCCCGCCACCTCCGTGGCCTCGCGGCCCGGCGGAGGCTGCGTCGCGGATGCGCCGCCGGCGCTCACGATCCTCGAGAGGTCCATCTGCGTGGCCGGCGACACGGTCACCGGCACGGGCTGGCTGCGGGACGTGACGTAGTCCTTGGCCTGCGGGTCGTAGGCGCTGAACTCGATCGCCGGCACCGCCGCGATGCCGGCGCGGAGCGGCCGGACGGTCAGCGTGAATCGCTTGGCGTTGCCGCTCACCACGCCGGAGATCGCCTCCGTCGGAACGCGGAAGTCGCGCGTGAGCTCGGCCTGGGCGGCCACCGCCGGCGGCTGCAGCGTCTCGAGGTTGGCGCCGCCCTGCAGGTCGGTGATCGTCAGGGTCAGGGTGATCGGGTCCCCGACCGCCACCTCCGTCGGCTTGGCGGTGACGGCGATTCCGAACCGGCCCACCGCGCCGCTGAACGACGGCGGCCGGCCCGCCTCCGGCAGCGGAAGCACGTTGACTCCCGCCGCCTTCACGGTCACCGAGAGCGGACGCGACTGGCTGATGGTGAGCTGGCGCTCGAGGAACAGGCCCTGCACCTCGCGCAGCGCGGTCGGGTAGGTCATGCGGATGCGCACGTCGCCGATCTCGGGCACGCCGGCCTTGGGCGGGTACGCGCGCTTCGAAACCTCGTACACGAACACGCGCTCGCCGTTGCGCGTCTCCTGCTGCGCGCGCGGGGCCTCGTTGCGCTGCCGCAGCATGGCCACCTCGCTGGCGAAGACGCCCCAGTCGCTGTTGGCCACGTCCACCAGCATCCACATGTCGGCCTCGCTGAGCTGCCCGTACACGCGGTCGCGGAAGGGCCGGATGGCGATGCGCAGCACCAGTTCGAGCGGCTCGCCGATGGTCACCTCGGATGGCTTGCCGAACACCTCTGCCGAGAGCAGGTCTCCGGCGTCGCTCCGCTGCACGTCGAAGGTGCGCGCCTCGGTGCGGACGGTGCGGCCGTCCACCGTGATCTCCATCGGCGGCACCGCGAGCGGGCCCGGGGATTCGGGCGTGATCTCGACCGCGTACGTGACCGAGGCGCTCGAGGTGGCCCGCCCGTTGCGGATCTCCGTGCGGCTCTGCCGGCCGCGCTCGGAGATGCGCACCGAGGCCCCGGGGATCTCGGGCACCACGGGCGGTGCAGGGGATGCCGCATCCACGACCTCCACCACCACCACGATCGGCGATCCCTCGTAGGCAGGGCCATCGGGCATGCGCACGCGCACGTCGCCTGCCGTCGCGGCGCGGAGCGCGGCGAACGCAAGGAGCAGGCAGGCAATGGTCGCTCGGTTCACGGGGATCACCAGTCCTTGATCGGCTTGCGGCCGCGCGCGGCCTGTTCCTGCTCGCGCCGCTGCTGCTCCGTGCGGCGCCGACGCTCGCGGTCCCGGACGCCCTGCAGCAGGCGGTCGGCCTCGTCCTTGGTCATCTCGCCGCTGGCCTTGCGGGCATCCGCGGGCTGCGGCTGGTCGCCGTCCTTCGGTTCCTGCTGCCGCTCCTCATCCTGCTTGCCCTGTTCCTGCTTCGGTTCGTCGGGCTTCGGGTCCTTGCCTTGCTGCTCGTCCTTCTGCTTCTCTTCGTTCCCGGAAGCCGCATCATCCTTGGGCTGCTGGTCCTGCGGCTCTTGGTCCTGGGGCTGGTCGGACTTCTGTTGGTCGGAGTCCTTCTGCTGCTCCTGGTCCTTGCGCTGCTGGTCCTGCTTCTGCTGGTCCTGCTTCTGCTGGTCCTGCTGCTGCTGTTCTTGGCTTTGCTGCTGATCCTGCTTGTCGTTCTGTTCCTGCTTGCTTTGCTGCTGCTGCTGCTGAAGTTCCTGCAGCGCACGCACCAGCCGGCGCGCCTGCTCGGCATTGGCGCGCGAATCGAGATCGGCCGCATCGCCGTAGGAGGCGTCCCGGAAGTTCTCGAAGCTCTGCTTCGCATCCTCGATTGCCTGCTTCAGCTGCCCGGGGTCCACGGCCGGGGCGGACGGTGCATTGCCTGCGTCGGCGCCGGATGCCGCACGCTCCCTGGCCTGCTCGAGCATGCGCTGCGCGGCCTCGGCCTGCGCCTTGGTGGCACCGTAGAAGCTGGCAGCGCGGTTGAACTTGCTCGACGACTCCAGCTTCGCGTTGGTCCGCTCGCCCGAGGATGCCTTCTCGCCGGAACCCTTGAACGCATCGATGGCATCCTTGAACCGGCCCGCGCGGTAGAGCGCCACGCCGCGGTTGAAGGCTGCCTCGGCGGAATCGGGGCGCGCCTGCAGCGCGGAGTCGTAGGCGGCCACGGCCGCATCGTTGTCGCCGGAGTCGAGCGCCGCACGCCCCGCGCGCACCGCGTCCTCGAATGTCGGTCGCGGGGTTGCCGAGGGTGCGGCGGCGGGCGCTGCGGCCGGTGCGTCGGGCGCCACCGGTGCCGGCGTCGCGCCGCTGGCCGGCGCCTGCGCGGGTGCAGCCTCGCCGGCCGGACTCTGCGCCACCGCTGCTGCGGCGAGCATCGCGACAGCGGCCAGCGCGGCTGCCCCATGCGCGGACCGGGCCCAGGTGACGTGTCGAGCGCTCATGCCGCACCTCCGCCGCTCTCCGGCCTGCGCGGCGGGATGACCGCTCCCGCCAGCAGGCACGCGAACGCGATGCCCGCGAACCACTGGAAGCGCGGCGTGCGCCGCGTCACCGTGGACGACTCGAACTCCTGCCGCTCGAGCTGCCCGACGGTCTGCTCGAATGCGCGCGCCATGTCGACGCGGTCTTTGCCCGCGGGAATGTAGGCCCCGCCGCCCGCGAGCGCCACGTCGCGCAGCACGCGCTCGTCGAGCTTGGTCCACACCTCCTGGCCCTCGTGCACCAGGTAGCGCACGGAACCGTCGCTGCCGCGCGCCACCGGGATCCGCCCCCCCTCGCGCGAATCGCCGATGCCGACCGAGTACACGTGCACCTTGCGGTCCTCCAGCGCGGCGCGCGCGGCCGCCACGGGGTCGTCGCCGCCGGAGAGGTCCTCGCCGTCGGACAGCACCACGATGGCCCGGCTTCCGGCGCTGGACTCGGGGAAGCTCTCCGCTGCCAGCTCGATGGCATTCGCGAGCGCCGTGCCGCCTCGTGCGCCGGAGAGGGCCTTGAGCTCCCCGAGCGTCGTGCGGAACGCGCCGTAGTTGAGGGTCAGCGGCACGCGCATGGCAGCAGTGCCCGCGAACTCGATCAGTCCCACGCGGTCGCCGCCGAGCGACTCCACGGTCTCCTCCACCATCTGCCGCGCGCGCGCCAGCCGATCGGGCGCGGCGTCCTGCGCGGTCATCGAGCGGCTCACGTCCAGCACGAAGAACACGTCCGCGCCCCTGCGCTTCACCTCCTCGACCTGCGCGCCCCAGCGCGGGTCCATGAGCGCAGGCACGAGCGCCGCGAGCGCCGCCAGCGCAAGCAGGGCGCGCAGCAGCGGCCGTGCGCCGCCCGCCGCGGGCGCGATCACGCCGAGGAGGCGCGCGTCGGCGAAGGTCCCGAGCGCGCGCGACCGTGACCGGGCCCGCAGCGCCACCAGCGCCGCGACCGCGACGACCGCCCACGCCCAGTTGAGCGCCGCGGGGTTGGCGAACGCGAACTCCATCGGGTTCATGGCAGCGTCCTCCAGCGCGTGTGAGAGAGGACCAGCTCGGCCGCCACCGCAAGGAACGCCAGCAGGAGGAGCGGCGGGAGGCGCAGGCCCGCCAGGTCGGAGCCCTCCACCGCGAGGTCGCGGAACTGCAGGTATCGCCGCTGCTCGGTGGTGGTCTTCTCGAGGCGGTCGATGGTCTCGTAGATCTGCGCGAGGCTGCGGGTGTCGGTCGCGCGGAAGTACTGGCCTCCGGTGGCGGCGGCCATCTCCTTCAGGAGCTTCTCGTCGATCTTCACCGGCACCGGCATCATCTGCGTGCCGCCGAAGGGCGTCTGCACGGGGTAGGGCGCCTCGCCGATGGTGCCCATGCCCACCGCGTACAGCGTGATGCCGTAGGTCTTGCAGATCTCGGCGGCCGTCATCGGCGGGATGTCGCCCGCGTTGTTCTCGCCGTCGGTGAGCAGGATGATGGCCTTGCTCTTGGGCTTGGGAAGGTCACCCCCGCGGTCCGTGGCCTCGCGCAGCCGCTCCGCCGCGAGCGCCACCGCCTCGCCGATGGCCGTCCCGTCCTCGGTGCGAGTGCCCGCCACCTCCGTGCCCTGCAGCACCTGCACCAGGTAGTCGTGGTCGAGGGTCAGCGGGCACGTGCTGTCGGCGTAGCGCGCGAAGGCGATCATGCCGATCAGGTCGCCGGGCCTCCCGGCAAGGCCCTCGCCGCCGAGCACGAAGCGGCCCGCCACGTCCTTGAGCGCGGTCAGCCGGTCCGCGCGCCGGCCGTCCTTCTGGAAGTCCATGGCAAGCATCGAGCTCGAGCGGTCCACCACCAGTTCCACCGCGATCCCCTCCACGAACACGCGCGTCTGCTCGTTGGCCTTGATCGGCCGCGCGATGCACACGGCAAGCAGCGCCAGGGCCGCCAGGCGCAGCGCAAGCGGCAGCCAGCGCGTGCGCGACACCCACGATGTCCCCGCGGCACGCAGCGCCGCGACCGACGGATACGCGATGGTGCTGCGCCGGCGCGCGCGCCGTGCCGCCCACCAGGCGAGCGGCACCGCGGCCAGGAGCAGCAGCCACCAGGCGCTCGAGTCGTGGAAGCCCGTCATCGCGCAGCCTCCTTCGTGCGGCGGTCAGGCTGGGAGGGCGCCGCGGGTTCCGCGGGCCCTTGCTCGGCGCCGGCGGCGACGTCGTCCTCCGCAGGAGCCGTCGACTCCACGAACGCGCGCATCGCGCGCATCGCGGCGGCGCAGGTGTCCTCGGGAGGCCGGGCCGCGGCGAACTTCACCATGTCCGCCGTGCGCAGGAACGCGCCGAGCTCACGCGATCGTTCGCCGGCGAGGTCCGGGTGCGCCGACGCCTCGCGCAGGAACTCCTGCGTGGTGCGGTCCGGCGCGGCGATCGCGAAGCGCCCCTCGATGTACGTGCGCACGATCGTGGAGAGCCGCACGAAGAACCCGTCGACGTCGCCGCGACGGGGCAGGTCGTCGGCATCGAGTCGGTCGAGCTCGCGCCGCGCCCACTCCGCGGGCGGCAGCGGCGGTTGCGGCGGCGGCGACGCGCCGCGAGAGCGCAGCCACCACGTGAAGGCCAGTGCCGCCACGGCCGCGGCGGCGGCCATGGCCCACCAGGTCCATCGGCTCGCCTCGATGTCCACCGGGCCCCGGATGTCCGACGCCAGCTCCGTGAGCGGCATGTCGTCGCCGACGAGCGAGGTGAGGTCCACCGTCACCGCCGGCAGCGTGACCGTGGCCTCGGTCCCGTCAGCCAGCGTGGCCTTGACCTCCATCGCCGGCACCTCGACGGGGCCCGCGTCCCACGCCACCAGGGTTGCCTGCAGCAGGTCCGTGCCCGCGCCGCGCAGCGGCCGGCCGTCGGGCCGAACGTCGAACGCGCCGAGCGTGCGGTCGAGCACGGGCAGTCGCACGGAGGCTCCCTCCGGCGCGGATGCGGATACCGTCATCGCGATCGGTGCACCCGCCTGCCACGCCGCGGCGTCGATGGTGCGGACCACCTTGAGTCCGCCCGACTCCTCGGCCTGGCGGACCGCACGCTGCGCCGGGCGGCGCTCCGTGTCGCGGTGGTCGATGTCGCGGTGGTCGATGTCGCGGCGCTCCGTGTCGCGGCGCTCGATGTCGCGGTGCGGCGCCGCGGCCGTCCCGCACGCAAGGAGCGCCGCGAGCGCAAGTACCGTCCCGTGCGCCGGCTTCACCGTGCCCTCCGGGCGCCGCGGCGGCGGAAGAAGGACGTGAGCGGTTCCACGAAGTCGCCCCCCGTCTCCACGCGGATCGCCTCGCTGCCGAGGCGGCGGAGCGTGTCCTCGAGGAGCGCGTCGTCGGCCGACGCCAGGCGCGCGAACCGCTCGCGCACCGCGCGCGACGACAGGTCCACCGTCGCCAGCTCGCCGGTCTCCTCGTCCTCGAACTCGGCGAGTCCGACGGGCGGCAGCTCGCGCTCGCGGCGGTCGCGCACCACCACGGGGATCACGTCATGGCGCATGCGCGCGATGCGCAGCGCGTCCTCCCACGGCTCGCGCCCGTCGGCCAGCACGCCGGGCGAGCGCCAGTCGCTCACCACGAACACCACCGCGCGCCGGCTGAGGGCGCGCGTGGCCTGCTCCACGGCGGCGCCGATGTCGGTGCCGCGGTGCGCGGGCCGGAAGGCGAGCAGGTCGCGCACGATCCGCAGCACGTGGCGCGGTCCCTTTCGAGGCGGCACCACCAGCTCCACGCGATCGGTGAAGCCGATCAGTCCCACGCGGTCGTTCGAGCGGATCGCGCTGAAGGCGAGCGTCGCCGCGATCTCCGCGGCCAGCTCGCGCTTCAGCTGCGCGTTGGTGCCGAAGCCGAGCGAGCCGCTGAGGTCGACCACGAGCATCACGGTCAGCTCGCGCTCCTCGCGGAAGAGCTTCACGTGCGGGAAGCCCGTGCGCGCGCTCACGTTCCAGTCGATGGAACGCACGTCGTCGCCGTACTGGTACGGGCGGACCTCCTCGAACTCCATGCCGCGCCCCTTGAAGGCGGAGCGGAACTGCCCGGCCAGCACGTCGCTCACGAGGTGCGACGTGCGGATCTCGATGCGGCGGACCTTGCGGAGGAGCTCGGTCGTCTGCATGGCTCTCAGGGCACCGGCACGTGCTCGAGGAGGGCGCGGACCACGTCGTCGGAGGACTTCTCGAGCGCCTCGGCCTCGTAGCTCAGGCCGAGTCGGTGGCGCATGACGGCGGGGGCCACGTCCTTCACGTCCTGCGGCACCACGAACCCGCGGCCATCGAGGAACGCCTTGGCGCGCGCGGCCTGGGCGAGCGCGATGGTGGCGCGCGGCGAGGCGCCGTACTGCACGAGGTCCTTCACCGGCACCTTGAAGGCGCCCGGATCGCGGCTCGCGCACACGAGCGACACGATGTAGTCCTTGATGCTGTCGTCGACGTGGATCGCGTCGACCACCTCGCGCGCGGTGCGGATCTGCGCCGGGTCCATCACCGGGCGCACCTGCACCCTCGCGGTGGTCTTCGACATGCGGTCGAGGATCTGCCGCTCCTCGGTGCGCGTCGGGTAGGTGATGACGAGCTTCAGCAGGAACCTGTCGACCTGCGCCTCGGGCAGCGGGTAGGTGCCTTCCTGCTCGATCGGGTTCTGCGTGGCGAGCACCAGGAACGGGTCGTCCATGCGGAACGTCTCGCCGCCGATCGTCACCTGGCGCTCCTGCATCGCCTCGAGCAGCGCGCTCTGGACCTTGGCGGGGGCGCGGTTGATCTCGTCGGCCAGCACGATGTTGGCGAAGATGGGGCCCTTCTTCACGCTGAACTCGTGCGAGGCCGGGCTGTAGACCATCGTGCCGACGAGGTCCGAGGGCAGGAGGTCGGGCGTGAACTGGATGCGGTGGAAGGTGGTGCGCACCGCGGCCGCGAGCGTCGCCACGGCCGTGGTCTTGGCCAGGCCCGGCACGCCCTCGATGAGCACGTGCCCGTTGCAGAGGAGCCCGATGAGGAGCCCCTCGAGCAATTCGTGCTGGCCCACGATGACGCGGCCGAGTTCCTGCGTGAGCGCGGCGAAGGGCGGGTGCGCCTGCTTCACCTGCTGCTCGATCGCTCCGATGTCCTGCTGGGTGATGGTTGGCATGGTTGGTTCCGGTGGGATGAGAAGGGTAGTTCGCTCACCACCCGTAGGCGTGCACGATGGCCTGCGTCCCCGAACGGCCATGCCCCGCCTCCGCGAGAGCGGCGTAGGTGCGCTCCGCGGCGGCGGCGGTCGGCAGTTCGAGGCCCATCGAGCGCGCCTCGTCGAGCGCGATACGAAGGTCCTTGAGGAAATGTTCGATGAAGAACCCGGGGGAGAAGTCTCCTTTGAGCACCCGGGGGGCCAGGTTTGCCAGCGACCAGCTGGCGGCCGCCCCGCCGCCGACGGATTCGAGGACCTTGGCCGGGTCCAGGCCGCTCCGGCGCGCGTAGGCAAGGGCCTCCGCCAGCCCGAGCATGGTGCCGGCGATCAGGAGCTGGTTGACCATCTTGGTGTGCTGTCCGGCCCCGGCGCCTCCCTGCAGGACGATCGTCTTGCCGAGCCGCTCCAGGAGCGGGCGCGCGGCGGCGAAGGCCGGTTCGGTGCCGCCGCACATGATGGAGAGCGAGGCGTTGCGGGCGCCGACGTCGCCTCCGGAGACGGGGGCATCGAGCGCCTCGGCCCCGCGCGAGGCGCATGCCTCCGCGATGCGGCGGGCGAGGGCGGGACTGCTCGTCGTGAAGTCGATCAGCAGCCGTGGGGCGCGCGCGGCCGAGAGCATGCCGTCCGCGCCGAGGTAGATCGACTCCACGTCCGACGGCAGGCCGACCATCGAGCACGCGACCTCGCAGCGCTCGGCCACCTCGCGCGGGCTCGAGGCCCATTCCGCGCCTGCTTCCAGCAGGTCCCGGGCCCGCTCCTTCGTGCGGCTGAACACCACCAGCGGATGCTCCGCATGGCGAAGGTGCAGTGCCATGGAGCGCCCCATGACGCCAGTTCCGATCCAGCCGATGCGGGAGGAAGCCATCGGAAAAGCCTATCCACGCGCGCGGATCGGTGCCGATAAGCGGACGCGGACGTGGGCTTGCGGCAGTCGGGGGCTCCGCTACACTACGCGGCTCGGCGCAGCGACTTGCGCAAAGGACCATCCATGGCGAACCTCGCTCCTACCAGCACCGTCCACTTCACCGTCAAGGCCATCCCTGCCGAGGCTCGCCGCAAGCAGACCATCCTCCGCCTGATGCGCATGAACTCGGGCGTGCAGGGTGCGCTGAACCGCCTGAAGCGCGAGCGCCTGCGCAGCGGCAACCGCCGCACCGCGCGCGCCGGCCGCATCTGGCTCGCGCGCGAGGAGTGCACGCGCGTGGTGTCCGTCACCAAGGGTGCGAGCTTCACGCTGCGCATGACCCCGCAGATCCTGGCGGACGTCAAGAGCGTCGAGAAGTACCTCGACGCCAAGGTGGCCTGAAACGCGCCCCATGGCGATCTTCCTCGCCGTGTGCGCAGGGCTGGGGCTGTCCGCGGCGTGCGGGCTCCGGGTGTTCCTGCCGCTCTTCATGGCGGCCATCGCCGTCCGTGCAGAGTTCCTCGACGTCGGGCCGCACTTCAGCTGGCTCGGCACCAACACGTCCATCGTGCTCTTCGGCACGGCCACCGTCGTCGAGGTGGTCGGGTTCCTCGTGCCGTGGGTCGACCACGTGCTCGACCTGCTGGCCGCGCCGCTCGCGGCCGCTGCCGGCGCAGTGCTGATGACCAGCCAGCTCGGCACCCTCACCGTCGCGGGTTCCGAGGGAGCGGAGCCGCTCCTGCACCCGGCCATCGCGTGGTCGCTCGGCATCATCGCCGGGGCCACCACGGCCTCGGGCGTGGAGGCCGCGTCGATCGCGGGGCGGCTCTCCAGTTCCGTGCTCACCATCGGATGGCTCAACCCGATCTACGGGATGATCGAGACCGTGTTCGCGTTCGCCATGACGCTGATGGCCCTGGTCGTCCCGATCCTGGCCGGCATCCTGGTCCTGCTCTTCCTCCCCATCCTGCTGCTGGCGGTCTGGCGCATCCTCGTCTGGCGCCGGAAGCAGCGCCAGGCGCACGAGGAGAAGCTGCGGCAGGCCCGCGAGCGCATCGCCTACGCGATGTCCCATCACTCCGAGCGCATGGGCACCGAACGCGTCGGCGGGGCGGCGCCGCACGGCGGCCCGGGCAGCCCGGCCTGAGACGCTCCTGACGCCCGGCCCGCGCGGGCGCGCCCGAGACAGCCATGCCGGACTTCGACCAGATCTGCCGCGACTTCTGCGTGAACCAGAAGCTGGCGCTCAAGATGGACCTGCCCGCGGCGCGCGAGCCGGTGCTCGACCTCTTCGGGCGCCTGCGGAAGGACCTGCCGAGGCTCTCCAGCCTGCAGCGCTACCCCGACGGCGAGGTGGCCCTCGAGAGCGCCGAGGACGAGCGCGACTTCCTCTGGGTGGCCATGCGGCAGGTGTCGCTCAAGAGCGGATGGGTCAACCCCGACACGCTCGACGACGCATACCGGATGCACCGCACCGTGCTGGAGGTGGCGCCGTACTTCCTCTCCATCAGCCCGCTGGACGTCGACCACCTGGAGCTGGTCTACGCATTCGACTTCGACTGCGAGGGCAACCGCGACCAGGCGGTGCTGGATGCGCTGCTGGGCGGGTCGCCGCTGGGTGAGTTCGCGGATTCGTCCACCGACACGGTGCTCGATGCGCAGCCGTTCATCGCGCTGGCGCTCTCGGACGCGCCCGACATGCACGTGTACGTGGAGGTGCGCACGCGCCTGCCGCGCGGCGAGACGGCGGTGTCGCGCGACGGCGCGGATCCGCTGAGCATCATGCTGACCGTGCGACGGACGGGCCCCGTGCGGTCGCTTGCCGACCTGCCCACGCACCTCGCGGCGCTCGCGGGCCACGGCGAGCGCCTCGTCGAGCAGCGCCTGATCCCCCGCGTGCTGCTGCCGCTCAAGGAACGCATCGAGCGCGGCTAGATCCGAGCGGGTTCACTGCGCGATCCACGCGAGCAGGCGCTCGGTGTCGCGCAGGTCGCTCACGGCAAGGTCGGCGCCCGCGGCGCGCAGCGCGTCGATGCCGAAGTGGCCGGTGGCCACGGCCAGGCAGCGCGCGCCGGAGGCATGCGCGCAGTCGATATCCGCGGGCGTGTCGCCGATGATCACCACGCGGTCCCCGGCGATCGGCGTGCCCGTGCGCTCGGCGAACCGGCGCATGGCCACGGGCACCAGCCCGCGGCGGTCCGGCGCGTCGCCGGCCCAGGCGTTGACCAGGAAGAGGTCCGGGTCGATGCCGGCGTGACGCACCTTGAGGCGACCGGTGAACTCGTAGTTGCCCGTGAGCATCCCGAGCGTGAGCGCGGGATGCCCGCGCACGGCATCCACGAGTTCCCGCGTCCCCGGATACCGCTCCACGGTATTGCGCTCCGCCAGCCTGCGCTCGAGGTGCGCGGAGTAGGTGCTCCGGAACCGCTCGTGCGACGCATCGCACGTCGGGTATCCGTGCACCTCGGCCAGGTCGCGCCATATCAGCGTGTCCAGCCGGCCGTGCACCTCGACCTTGGAGAAGTCGGGGTCCACGCCGTGCAGCTCGCGCAGCGCCGAGCTCATGGCATGCACGCCCGCGCTCAGCGAGTGGAGCAGGGTGCCGTCGATGTCGAAGAGGACCAGCATGGCCGCGGGTTCAGCCGACCGAGGCGCAGACCTTGCGCGCCGCATCGGTGAGGTCGGTGGCGGACTGCATGGTGGGGATCTCGGCCCGGGCCGCATCCAGGATGAGCCGCGCCTCGGCGACGTTGGTGCCCTCGAGGCGCACGATCAGCGGCACCTTGAAGCCCACGGACTTGGCCGCCGCCACGATGGCGCGCGCGATGCGGTCGCACTGCATGATGCCGCCGAAGATGTTGACGAGCACGCCCTTCACCCCGGCGTCCGACAGGATGATGCGGAACCCCTCGGTGACCGCCTGCTCGCTGGCGCCGCCGCCCACGTCGAGGAAGTTCGCCGGCTCGCCGCCATGCAGCTTGATGATGTCCATGGTGGACATGGCGAGGCCCGCACCGTTCACGAGGCAGCCGATGTTGCCGTCGAGCGCCACGTAGTTCAGCTCGAACTCGCGTGCGCGCATCTCCGAGGGGTCCTCCTCCGAGGGGTCGAACATGGCACGCAGGTCCGCCTGGCGGAAGAGCGCGTTGTCGTCGAAGTTGAACTTGGCGTCGATGGCGACCACCTCGCCGTCGGGGTGCGCCGCAGAGGCGGGCGTCACCACCAGGGGGTTGATCTCGGCGAGGCTCGCGTCCTTGGCCAGGTACAGGCCCGTCAGCCGCATCATGATGTCCGCCGCCTGGTTGACCTGCTTGCCGCGGAACCCAAGCCGGAACGCCGTGTCGCGCGCCTGGTAGGCGGCGAGCCCCGTCAGCGGGTCGAGGGCCACCTTGACGATGGCATCGGGCCGCGTCGCCGCCACGTGCTCGATCTCCACGCCGCCCTCGGCACTGGCGATGAGCGTGTTGGTCTTGCGGGCGCGGTCCGTGACGATCGCGAGGTAGTACTCCTTCGCGATGTCGACGCCCGCGGCCACGAGCAGCCGGCGCACGTCCAGCCCCTCCGGAGGCGTCTGCGGGCTCACCATGCGGTTGGAGAGCATGAAGGCGGCGGCCTTCTCGGCCTCCGCGGCATCCTTGCACACCTTCACGAACCCGGCCTTGCCGCGGCCGCCCGCATGGACCTGCGCCTTCACGACGACGATCCCCGCGCCGGCCGCGAACAGCCGCCTGGCCTCGGCGGCGGCATCCGCCACCGACTCGACCATCCGTCCGGGGGGAACGGGAATGCCGGCATCGGAAAGCAGCCGGCGGGCCTGGAATTCGTGGATCTTCATGGTCAGCGTCCTTCCCGCGGCGTCGGGCGCAGGGGCCTGGTGCCAGGGGCCGGACAGTGTAGGGCAACGGCCGCCGACGGTGACTACGTGGCGCTGCGGCGCGACGGCAGGACCATGCGGAGGATGGCGTGGCGGGCCTCCCATGCAAGCGGCAGGACGCTGACCACCACGATCCCCAGCACGACCTTGGAGAAGTGGCGCTGCACCCACTCGAGGCTCCCGAGCCAGTAGCCACCGCCGAGCAAGAGCCCCACCCAGAGGACCGCGCCGAACACGTTGTAGAAGAGGAACCGCGAGTAGGTCATCGCACCGATCCCCGCCACGAACGGCGCGAACGTGCGCACGATCGGCACGAAGCGCGCCAGCACCACCGCGCGCCCGCCGTGGCGCTCGAAGAACGCGTGCGTGCGGTCCAGGTGCTCCTTTCGCAGCCAGCGGAAGCGGCCGCTGAAGGCCACCGGCCCGATGGCGCGGCCGACGTGGTAGTTGACGCCGTCGCCGACCACGGCCGCCACGAAGAGCACTGCCGCCATGGTTGCGATGCTCACCGCCGGCTCAGTGCCGCGCTCGACGGCCACGCTCGCCACCGTCGCGCACACGGCGCCGGTGGCGAAGAGCAGGCTGTCGCCCGGGAGGAACGGCGTGACCACCAGGCCCGTCTCCGCGAAGACGATCAGTCCCAGCATGGCATAGGTGGCGCCGCCGCCGAGGGTGGTGACGATCTGCGCCAGGTTCTCGCGCAATTGCCCTGGCTGCGAGACGAGCTGCCAGAGGTCGTGGATGAACTGTTCCATGAAGCAGGAGGGGGCCCAATCGCCGCCGCGGCCCGGGCACTGCCGGGCCGCGGCGAAGGCGAAGCGGACGGGGCGGGATTCGAACCCGCGTTACGAGGCTTTACCCCGTAAACCGGTTTAGCAAACCAGCGCCTTCAGCCACTCGGCCACCCGTCCAGGGTCCGTGGAGAATAGCAGATGGAGGCGCATCACCCGTGTGCGTCGGGCAGTGCCGCGTGCATCGCGTAACGCTCGAGCAGCCCGGTGGGCGCGTCGTAGGCTCCGCCCGGAAGGCCCGCAAGAGAGGGAAGCGCGCCGGTGCAATAGGCCAGCCTTCCTCGCTCGAAGCTCGCCTGCAGGAGAAGCGTCTGCCCCACCGACGCCGTCAGGTGGGTCCACTGGCCGCGCAGCCGGACGTCGAGCTTCACCGGACCGGGGAGCGCCACCGCGCGTCGCTCGGGTCCCCGGATGATGCACGCGCTGACGGTCGGCCGGGCGGGCTCGTCCGACGGGTCCCACGCCAGTTCCAGGTGCAGCACGGCGCTCGAGTAGCCGCGGCCCGGCGCGAGCGCCGACGCGCTGAGGGTCCATGCCACCTCGAGCCGGGCGCCGGACGCAGCCGTGCGCGGAGCGGCCGCAGGGCGGTGCGCCAGGGTCATCGCTCGACCCCCGCTTCGGCGGCGAGCGTGCGGAGGCCGCTTCCATCATGCGACAGGTACCGGCAGGCCATCGCGTCGATCGCACGAACGAAGAGGTCCATGTCGGCCAGCCGGTCGTCGAGGTCCCGGGCCGCACGCGCCGCGGAGCCGTCGCCCGCGGCGGGGACCGCCGCCGCGGCCGCGCGGCACTCGGACACGAGCGCGAGCAGCGGGTCGATCTCGCGCTCCTTGCGGACCCGCATCACCGTCGCGAACAGCGCCAGGGCGTCTCGCTCGGCCACGAAGTAGTCGCGGCGCTCGTCCGGAAGGCTCTCGCGCCGGACGATGCCCCACTCCTCGAGGGTGCGCACCGTCATGGAGGCGTTCCCGCGGCTGATGCCGAGCCGCTGCATGATCTCGTCCGCAGAAACCGGCCGTGCCTCGACGAAGAGCAAGGCGTGCACCTCAGCCATGCTGCGCGGCACGCCCCACGACGACGCCATCTGACTCCAGCGCTCGATGAACCGCCGATGCACCTCGGCGAGCGCCTGCTCGGGCGAGCCGGTGCCGGGGGGCGGGGCATCTGAACGGTCGGCCATGGAGGAAATGTAGGCGCGTTGGCGCCGCGCTGGCCGTCCATTGGGCGGGGCGGCAAGGAAAAGCCCCCGGCGAGTGCCGGGGGCGAGGGTCCAAACGGTCGGGGCGGGCGCCATCACGCCCGCCGCCGCAGGCCGATCACGGGTTGAAGATGTCCACCGTGATCTGCAGGCCGAGCAGGTCGTGCAGGATGCTGAACGTGCCGCTCGGCGACAGCGTGCAGGTGTAGACGCGGGCGTACACGGCCGACCCGCCGGTCGACGTCCCGACGACGTAGTCGTCGAGGCTGCCGATCGGGACGAATCCGCTGACCAGGGCATCGGTGCCGAGGACTATGGTGCCGGCGCTCACCCAGCGCTGCTGCGTGAAGTTGTAGAAGTAGACCACTTCCACGGTCGGCAGCGGGACCGAGACCGCGGACGCCACCTGCATGAGGATCGCCGAGACCGAATCCGGTCCCTGCCGCGACGTCACCGTCAGCTGAACGTCCGTGGTGCCGCCGCTGAGCGGGTAGAAGAGCGGGGCACCGTAACCCTGCCCCGAGTTGCCGGCGCGCCTGCGGGCCGGGCCCAGGCGGAGGAACGCGCCGTCGAGCTGGCGGATGGCGAAGCTGTCGCCCGCCTGCAGCACGCCGGTGATCACGGTGGCGTCGATCGGCGTTCCGCCGAAGGTGTTGGCGACCACGTCGGCGACGGTCGCGCGGCAGTTCGGGAAGCCGCGGATGCGGGCCTGCTCGCCGCCTGGCTCGATGTCGCCCACGAACGGGTCGCCCTGCTCGGGGTAGCCGGGGAAGAACGGGTTGTCGTAGTCCAGCCCGCACTGGGGCTGCACGTTGTTGCGCATCAGCCCGCGGAGCACCGTGGGAGGCAGCGTGGTGCCCCACCAGTTCAGGGCGAGGCTCTGGATGCAAGCGGCCCAGCCCGCGATCTGCGGGGCAGCGGCGCTGGTGCCGTTGAACTGCGACGTGTAGCTGCGGAGCTTGTTCCGCTCGAGCGGATCGTCCACCGGCTGATTGTTGCCGTTGTACAGGTCGCCGTAGCCGATCGACGCGACTCCCGTTCCCCATGCGGACACGTCGACCTCGTTGCCCGGGTTGTCGAGGTCCGTGAAGTTGGAGAAGTTCAGGCGGCAGTAGTTGTTGCCGGGGAACGGACCGGGCACGGAGATGGCGTTGCTGAGCTGCCCCACCTGGAAGCCCGGCCAGCAGGCGCCGACGATCACCGCACCGCTGTCGCTGGTACCGTCGGGGCTGGTGCGCACGGGCGCGGCGTCGTTGCCGGCCGAGCAGCAGCTCAGGATGCCGGCGGAGGAGCCGAGCCGGACCAGTTCGAACACCGCGGGGCTCACCACGATGGTGTTGCCGCCGCCGAAGCCGATCGACATGCTGATGACGTCGCCCTCGGCGAGGTCGATCAGTGCGCTCGTCAGCGCGTTGGGGAGCCGGGTGCCTTCCTCGCGGCTGACGGTGGGGTAGAAGCTCAGGCCTGCGCCCCAGGCGATGCCGGTCACCCCGATGTCGTTGCGCTCGGCACCGATGATGCCGAGGCACGCGGTGCCGTGGTTGGGGTCGAGCGGGTCCTCGATGATGAGGACCTGCGTCTGGCCTTCCTCCGCGTACACCTTGTTGACGATGTCCTCGTGGTTCACGTAGGCGGAGAACTCGATCACCGCCACGCGGGAGCGCTGGCCGAAGGCACGCGTGATGGGATTGATGCCAAGCTGCGTCACCAGCGTCGAGTAGCCCTCGAAGTCGAAGCCGCCGCCTCGGTAGCCCGAGTTGATGGTGGCGAAGGTGCCGAGGTTGGAGTCAACGTTCACTCGCGTCGGATCCGGGGTGACCTCGGTGTTCACCGAGGGCGAGATCACGGGGTAGGTGACGCCCGCGGGCAGCGTCGTGAAGGGGCCGAGCACCGGTCGACCGGAGGTGTAGTTCTGGTAGCCGCGGGCGTCGCCGGAGGTGGCGGACAGGCCCGCGGTGAGCAGCGGGCTGACGGGCGAAGCGGGCGGGAAGGCCGTCGGGTCGAGCGACTGCCCGGTGCACGGCGAAGGGGACAGGGTTCCCACCGGCGCGTTGTTGGCCAGCGCCGTGCAGTCGGCGTCCCAGGCGATGTTGCAGCAGGTCGGGTCGGTGCGGCAGACGTAGACGCAGCAGGAGACCTGGTTGCAGCCGCCAAAGCCGTGCTCGGAGAAGCAGCCCGCCGAGATGGCGAGGAACGCGCCCTCGAGGCTCGGGTCCGGCAGCGCCGCCTGCGGCACGTCGGTGGTCGGATCGGCCTCGTCCTCGATGTCGGGGTTCGGGTACTGGACGTACTCGAGCGTTCCGGAGACGAACGGCGCGCCGGTCACGGGGTCCGGCCCGGCGTCGTAGGTGAGGAGCTGGCCGGGGAGCGGGGCGTAGCCGCCCGGCACGATGATGGTCTCCGCGGCGCCGTACACCAGCACCGCGGTCTCGGCCGGGTCGATGGGGCCGCGCATCGCGAAGCAGGGGTCGTACTTGTAGAGGAGCGGAATGGAGCTGGGGCCAAGCGGCAGGTTCTGCCCCTGGATGGGCGCGACGGTGTCGTACACCGTGCTTTGGCAGAGGATGTTGGCATAGGTGGCGCAGAGGGCGTCCCAGCCGGTCGGGTTGGCTACGTCGTCACAGTTGGGAAGGATGTCCGCGACGAGGTCGCAGCACGGCGTGTTGTTGCAGCCGTAGCGGCAGGTCGGCAGCGCGCCGTTGGGGTCGTTGCAGCCGGCCACGTCGTTGCAGCCGTTGCCGCCGCCGAGCGTCGAGCAGCGGGAATCGGGCGACGCGGTGTAGCAGTTGCTCACGCCGGGGCCGTTGCCGGGGCCGTACTGGCCGCAGCCGTCCTGCTCGGCGTTGTTGCCGGTGCCGTCGAGGATCGGGTCGCGCTCGATCTCCACCCATTCCACGATGTCGAGGTCGTTGAGCGCCCGCGCGGCATCGAGCAGGCGCTCGGGCTGCACGTCGACATACATCATGCCCGCGAGGTCCGGCTGCGCGGTGCCGCTGTAGCGCTCGGCGCGCCGCTCGAGCTCCCGCAGCTGCTCGGGCGACTTGCGCAGCATCTGGCGGATGGAGCCGCCGAAGGTCTTGACGAGGTCGGTGGCCTGCTGCACCGCCGCGGCGTTGGAGGACCGGAGGGTCTCGCCGGGCACCAGCTCCGCGCGCATCTTGAGGCTGTCGCGGAACTTGACGCCCAGCTTGCCGTTCCACTGCGGACGGCCCGTGGTGGGGTTGACCGGCAGTTCGATGTCCTTGGACGCCGGCTTCGTGAGGAGCTTGCGCGGCGAGAGGGGCAGGTTCGAGGGGCCCGAACTGGTCGGTGCCCGCTCGGCGGTGCCCGCGGGGGCTGTCCCGAGGGTCGGGCGCGGGGCGCCTCGCTCCGGCATGATCGGGGCGGCGGCGAGGAGGGTGGTCACGATGCCAGCGGCGCAGGCCGTCGAGGCAAGGCGGATCAGCATGGGTCAACTCTCCGCCCGGTGCCGAGGCACCGAGCTCTGTCACAGGTCACACCGATGGCCGATCCGCTGGAGGCACCTCAAGGGGGCCGGCCGAAAGTCCATACGCAAATTACCCGACCCCTGATGCAGCGGCAAGCCCAACGGGGTTCATGAGGCGGGATTCGGGGGTCGGGCGTGCCTAGGCGCCGACCCAGACGGCGGTTCCCGGGCCCTTCGGCGTGGCTGCGGTTCCCAGCACCCGGTGCCCGATGTCGCGGCGGAAGAAGGCGCCCTCGAAACGGATCCGGCGAGCCGCCTCGTTGGCGACGACCTGCGCCCGGGCGAGGTCGCCCGCCAGCGCCGTCACGCCGAAGACCCGCCCTCCTGCGGTCACCAACGCGCCATCGGGGTTGATCGCGGTCCCGGCGTGGAAGACGATCACTTCCTCGCCCGGCCCGGCGGCCCTTGCGGCATCTTCCACCCCCTCGATCGGCCGTCCGGCGGTGACTTTCCCGGGGTAGCCCCCGCTGCACACCACCACGCAGCACGCGGCACGGGGGTCGAACGACACCTCCGCGGCATCGAGTTCGCCGCCCGCAGTCTTCCAGAGGATGTCCACGAGGTCGCCTTGCAGGCGCGCCATGAGCGGCTGCGTCTCGGGGTCGCCGAAGCGGGTGTTGAACTCCAGCACCTTCGGCCCGCCCGCGGTCAGCATCATGCCTGCGTACAGCACACCCCGGAACTCGATGCCGTCGCGGCGGAGCGCGTCGACGGTCGGGACGAGCACCTCACGGCTGATCTCGCCCATCACGGTCTCCGAGGCAAGCGGCGTGGGGCAGTACGAACCCATGCCGCCCGTGTTGGGCCCGGTGTCCCCTTCGCCGACCTGCTTGTGGTCCTGGCACGGGTCGAGCACCGTGATGGTCCGGCCATCCACGAGCGCAAGCACGCTCATCTCCTGGCCCACGAGTCGCTCCTCCACAACCACCGCCGCGCCGGCGTTGCCGAACTCGCGCAGGCGCATGATTCGCTCGAGCGCCGCCAGCGCCTCGTCGCGGTCGGCGCAGACCACGACTCCCTTGCCGGCGCACAGGCCCGTGGCCTTGATCACGAGCGGCACGTCGCGGGCTTCGACGAAGGCGCGCGCCTGCTCGTAGTTGCTGAAGCTCCGGCCGTCCGCGGTGGGAACGCTCGCCTGCTTCATCATGCCCTTGGCGAACGCCTTGTCGAATTCCAGGCGCGCGGCATCGCGGACCGGGCCGAAGATGCGGCGGCCCGGCGCGGCGAGGTCGTCGACGATCCCGTCGGCGAGCGGGCCTTCCGGCCCGACCACCACGAGGTGCACGTCGTTGCGATCGAGCCACGACTTGAGGAAGAAGCGCTCGCGGGGCGTGAGCGGCGCGTCGCAGGGCGTGCCCAGCGCGCGGATGCCCGCGTTGGCGTCGGGCTGCACCCAGAGCGTGCCGAGCCGGGGCGACTGGCGCAGCTTCCAGGCCAGCGCATGCTCGCGCCCGCCGGTGCCGAGGAGGAGGACGTTGCAGGGGTTCGGCGTGTCGTGCATGTGGGGCGGGCCGGCGCGTGCCGGAACGGGCCGAGTCTAGCGGAGTTTCTGCTACCCTCCGCGTCCCGCAGAGCGGCCGGCCCGCGCGCGGAAGCACCCCGATCCGGAGACCTGCCCGATGCGTCCCGCACGCGCCCTTGCCGTCGCCGCCCTCGCCGTCGCCATCCTCCCTGGCCTTGTCCGCGCCGACGACCCCGGCGCCGTGGATGCGCTCAACGCGCCGTCCAAGGTGGTCCAGGACAAGAGCAAGAGCTGGAAGGGGCTGTTCGACGCCTACGTGGCCATGACCGCGCCGCCGCAGAAGGTCGGCGCGGACTTCAACGTGCTCTCCGTGTGGCCCGGGATGAAGGGCTGGGCCGAGGTCAGCGCCTGGGCGGCCGCCAACCCCGGCATGGGGGCGGCGCTCCTCGAGGCGCAGGGCAAGGTGACCTTCGCGCTGCCGTACGGGCGCTCGAACGTCCCGCCCGGCTACGTGGAGAAGGGCGTCTACCTGTCGATCGGCGACGGCCTGTCGGTGCACAAGGCCGAGGCCGGCTACCTGAAGGCCCTTGCCACCATCGACGCCTGGGTGGCCGCCGAGATGTACCGCCTCGGCGAGGAGAAGAAGTTCGACGAGGCCTTCTCGCTCGGCGTGGCCGCGCTCCGCGTCCTGCGCCAGGTGGCCGACCAGCACCTCCTCGAGGAGAAGGCCTTCGCCATGCAGGCCATGTGCGACGTGGCCAGCCTGCAGCGCGACGTGCTGCAGACGTTCCTCGACCAGGTGCCCGCCGCCGTGGCGCGCAAGTACGCGCTCACGGGCTACTCGCAGATCCGCGGCTCCGACGGCGAGCGCCTGCGCCGCCTGGAGATGCCCGAGGGCGACCGCGTGCTGGCCGAGGCGCTCATCGCGCAGCTCTTCGATGCGCAGGGCCAGGCCGACGCCGCGAAGTTCGTGCCCACGCTCTCTGAGCTGCAGGCCTCCCGCGAGCCGCTCTCGCGCTTCGGCGCCGCGCGCCGCTGGGCCGAGATCGCCGAGGTGCACGGCTCGCTCGATGCCACCCGCATCCGCCTCACGAGCATCTACGACGACTGGTGGCGCCGCTGGCGCGCGCGCTACTACGACACCATCCTCGACAACCCGACGGTGATCAGCCGCACCAACAAGATGCGCTACGCGATGGTGCTTGCCATGGGCGGCGACCTGGAGCGGCTCTTCGCGCTGCGCCAGCGGCTGAACGCCGAGCTGAACGGGACCGTGCTCGCCTTCGGCGTGGCTGCGTACTACCGCGACAGCGGCGAGTGGCCGGGCGGCGTGGACCGCACCTACGGCGTCTCCACCCCGAAGCGCTTCGATGCCGATCCGTGGGACCCGCAGTTCGGGCGCTGGCAGTACGAGAAGCTCTCCGCGCCCAAGGGCGTGGACACCGAGAGCGGTCGCGTCGAGGTGCCGGGCTGCATCATCTACGCGCGCGGCGTCGACAAGCAGGATGGCGGTGCCAGCAAGGTGACCGGCGACGGGCTCACGGGCGACTTCGTGGCCTGGCCATCGCTGCGCGTGCTTGCGCGCGGCGGCAAGTGACGGTGCGCGTCGCGCCCCGCGGCATCCCCGCGCAACCGGCCGCCCCAACCCCGAGAGGAACCCCATGAGTGACCGTTCGACCGAGCAGGTGGTGATCGTCGGCTCCGGCCCCGCCGGCTGGACCGCCGCCATCTATGCCGCACGCGCCAACCTGAAGCCCGTCGTCTACGTGGGCGTGCCCGCCACCAACCCCGCGCCGGTGCTGCCGGGCGGCCAGCTGATGCTCACCACCGAGGTGGAGAACTACCCCGGCTTCCCGCACGGCGTGACCGGGCCCGAGATGATGGCGAAGTTCCGCGAGCAGGCCGAGCGCTTCGGCACGCGGGTGGTGGATGCCAACATCGACCGCTGCGACTTCTCGAGGCGCCCGTTCGCGCTGACGGATTCGGACGGCAAGGTCGTGCATGCGCAGGGCGTGATCATCTCGACCGGCGCCACCGCCAACTGGCTCGGGCACCCGAACGAGCTGCGCCTGGCGACGAACGGCGGCGGCGTGAGCGCGTGCGCGGTGTGCGACGGCGCGCTGCCCGCCTACCGCAACCAGCCGCTCGCGGTGGTGGGCGGCGGCGACACCGCGATGGAGGAGACGAGCTACCTCACCAAGTTCGCGAGCAGGGTCTACGTGATCCACCGCCGCGACACGCTGCGCGCGAGCAAGAGCATGCAGGACCGCGTGCTCTCGAACCCCAAGGTCGAGATGGTGTGGAACAGCGCCGTCGAGGACGTGGTGGGCGACAAGCACCTCGAGGCCGTCGTGGTCAAGGACGTGAACACCGGGGCCACGCGCCGGCTCGACGTGAAGGGCCTCTTCATCGCGATCGGCCACTCACCGGCCACGAAGTTCCTGCAGGGCTCGGGCATCGAGTTCGACGAGAAGGGCTACGTGCTCCTGCGCACGCGCAGCTCGAACACCAACATCCCCGGCGTCTTCGCCGCGGGTGACGTGGCCGACCAGCACTACCGCCAGGCGGTCACCGCGAGCGGCATGGGCTGCCAGGCAGCGATCGACTGCGAGCGCTGGCTCGCCGAGCAGGGCATCCACTGATGGCGGGCACGCTCGGCGCCAAGGAGCGGTGGGTGGCCACCGGGTCCATCGTGGCGCTGGTCGCGGGCATGTTCGTCGGCGAGGTGCTGCACCGGCAGGGCGCGTCGGGCACGGTTGCGGGCTTCGGCGTCGCCGGTGACCTGATGCTGGTGCGCCCGCTCATGATGCTGGTGCTGCCGCTGATCTTCACGAGCGTTGTCGCGGGCATCACCTCCCTCGGCGACCCGTCGCGGCTCGGGAGGCTCGGGCTGGCGACGAGCGGCTACTTCCTGGCCACCATGCTGGTCGCGGCTGCGCTCGGCGCGATGCTCGTGACGATGGTCGGGCCGGGGCTCGGGCTGGCGCCGGATGACGTGTCGGCGCTGAAGGCAAGCGGCATCGAGCGCTTCGAGGCGGCGCCCAAGCTGACGCAGGCCGCGGCCGCGGGCGAGCAGGGGCTCGGCGCGGCGTGGCTCCAGATCGCCCGGCAGATGCTGCCTTCCAACCCGTTCGCGGCGATGGCCGAGGGACAGCCGCTCGGGATGATCGTGTTCGCGATCGTGCTCGGCGTGGCGCTCGCGCTGTGCGGCGAGGTGGGCGATCCCGCGGTGCGCGTCCTCAACGGGCTGAACGAGGCGCTGCTGCGCGCCGTCGGGTGGATCCTCTGGATCATCCCGGTGGGCGCGTTCCTCCTCGTGAGCGCGAGCGTCGGCAAGGTGGGGCTGGTTGAGCTGCTCGGGCCGCTTGGCCTGTACATGGCCGTGGTGATCGGCGGGCTGGTGGCGCACATGTTCATCGTGCTGCCGGCGTTCCAGCTGGTGCTCGGCGGCGGCAACCCGTACCGATTCATGTGGGCCATGCGCGAGCCGCTCGCGACGGCGTTCGCGACGGCGAGCTCGAGCGCGACGCTCCCGGTCACCATCCGCGCGTGCGAGAACGAGGGCGGCTGCTCGCAGCGCGCCACGCGATTCTGCGCGCCGCTCGGCGCGACGCTGAACATGGACGGCACCGCGCTCTACGAGGCGGTGGCGGTGGTGTTCCTCTTCCAGCTCTACGGCGTGCAGCTGAGCTTCGGCGAACTGGCCGTGGTGGTGGCCACCGCGACGCTCGCGGCCGTCGGCGCGGCCGGCATCCCGAGCGCGGGGCTCGTGACGATGGTGATCGTGATCACCGCGGTCAACGCCTCGCTCGGCAGCGAGAAGCTGCCCGTCGGCGCGATGGGCATCGTGATCGGCGTCGACCGCCTGCTCGACATGTGCCGCACCACGGTCAACGTGTGGGGCGACATGGGCGCGGCGCGCGTGATGACGCGCCTCGCGCCGGACTGAGACTGCGTCCGGGGTAGCCCCGCACTTCTTCATCGGGACGCGATGATCCGGCGTGGCTCGCGCCGCGGAAATTGGTCCTTGAGGAACGGGACGAACCTACTTCTCGATCATCGTCACCCGCATCCCGCAGTCCTCGATCTGCTGCGGGTCGATCGGGCCGGGGGCGTCGATCATCAGGTCGCCGCCGGACTGCGTCTTGGGGAACGCGATCACGTCGCGGATGTTCTCGGTGCCGACGAGGTGCATCACCAGGCGGTCGAGGCCGAAGGCGATGCCGCCGTGCGGCGGGGCGCCGTGGCGCAGCGCGCTCAGGAGGAAGCCGAACTTCAGCTCGGCGTCCTCCTGCGTGAGGCCGATGAGCTTGAAGACCTTCTCCTGCACGTCCATGCGGTGGATGCGGATGGAGCCGCCGGCGATCTCGCTGCCGTTGACGACGAGGTCGTAGCCCGCGCTGAGGCAGCCGCCGGGGTTCTTCTCGAGCAGGTGGAACTGGTCGGGATTCGGGCTCGTGAACGGGTGGTGCATCGCGACCCAGCGCTTGCCCTCGTCGTCCCAGTCGAACATCGGGAAGTCGACGACCCAGAGGAACCTCCACGCCGCCTCGTCCACCATGCCGAGGTCGCGGCCGACCTTCAGGCGCAGCTCGCCGAGCGCCTTGGTGGCCGTGTCCCAGTGGTCGGCCACGATGAGCACGCTGTCACCGGGCTCGAGGCCGAGCCGCGCCACGAGCGCGTCCTTGAACGGCACGAGGTGCTTGGCGACGCCGGTGTCGAAGCCGTTGGCGGTGAACTTGGCCACCGCCACGCCGCCCACCCTGAACTGCTTGACGAACTCGGTGTAGCCGTCGGTCATCTTGCGCGTGAGCTTCTCGGCGCCGCCGGGGACGCGGATCGCCTTCACGCAGCCGTTGCGGCCTGCGCGGCACTTGGCGAGCGCCTGCTGGAACACCTGGAACTCGCTGGCCTTCACGATGTCGGAGACGTCGCGGATCTCGAGCGGGTTGCGCAGGTCGGGGCGGTCGATGCCGAAGCGGTCCATCGCCTCCTGCCAGGTCATGCGCTGGATCTCGCCGATGTCGTGGCCGAGCACCTCCTTCCAGACGGCGCGCGCGAAGCCGCCCATCATGGCCATGACGTCCTCGCGGTCGACGAAGCTCATCTCCAGGTCGATCTGGCTGAACTCGGCCTGCCGGTCGGCGCGCGGGTCCTCGTCGCGCAGGCACTTGCAGATCTGGATGTACCGGTCGAAGCCGGCCACCATCAGGATCTGCTTGAAGAGCTGCGGGCTCTGGGGCAGGGCGTACCACTGGCCCTGGTGCAGGCGCGCGGGCACGATGAAGTCGCGCGCGCCCTCGGGCGTGCTCTTGATGAGGAGGGGCGTCTCGATCTCGGCGAAGCCGTTCTGCGCGAAGTAGTCGCGCGCGAGCTTCGTCACCTTGCTGCGCGTTCGCAGGATGTGCTGCATGCGCGGGCGGCGCAGGTCGATGTAGCGGTACTTGAGGCGCGTCTCCTCGCCGATCCTCTCCGCCTCGTGCTCGTCGGGGAGGATCGGCGGCGCCTCGGCCTTGTTGAAGACCTCGAGCTCCTCGGCCACCAGCTCCACCTCTCCGGTGGCGAGCTTCGGGTTCGGGTCGCCGGCGCGCTTGCGCAGCGTGCCGCGGACGCCGATCACGTCCTCGCGCCTCAGCGCGCGCGCGGCGCTCACCACCTCGGGATGCCCGGCCTCGAGGTCGAACACCACCTGGCACAGGCCGTCGCGGTCGCGCAGGTCGATGAACAGCAGGCCGCGACCCTGGTCGCGGTAGGTGTTCACCCATCCGTTGAGGGCGACGGTGGTGCCGGCATCGGTGGCGCGGGGCTGGCCGCAGGTGTGCGTGCGCTTGATCATGGGGAAGGGGGCGCAGGATACGGAAATCCGGCCCCCCGAAACCCGGCCCGGTGAACCGGGTCGATTTTCCTATCCTCCCGCCGTGCCCACCGTCCTCGTCACCGCGTTCGAGCCCTCCGGCGACGCCCACGCGGCGCCGCTCGTGCGTGCGCTGCGCGGGCGGGCGCCGGACGTGCGCGTGGTGGGGTGGGGCGGCCCGCGCATGCGCGAGGCCGGGTGCGAGCTCGTCGGCGAGACCGCGCGCGACGGCGCGATGACGCTCGTCGGGCTGAAGAAGATCCTCGAGGTGCGGCGCATCGTGCACGAGATCCGCGCATGGGTCGCCTCGAACCCGGTCGACGTGCACGTGCCCGTCGACAGCCCCGCCGCCAACTGGCACATCGCCTGGTGGATGAAGGAGCGCGGCCGCGGCCCCGCCGGCGGATCGCGCGTGGTGAACCTGGTCGCGCCGCAGCTCTGGGCGTGGGCGCCGTGGCGCATCCGCAAGTGGCGCCGCACGAGCGATGCCATCCTCTGCCTGCTCCCCTTCGAGGAGGCGTGGTTCCGAGCGCGCGGCGTGCGCGCCCAGTTCGTCGGGCACCCGGTGCTCAGCCGCCCCATCGACTCGGGTGCGGCGGCCCGCGCCGCCCGGTTCCCGCAGGGCACCCAGCGGCTCCTCCTCCTTCCCGGAAGCCGCTCCAGCGAGGTGCGCGCCAACATGCCGCACATGCTCGACGCGTTCCGCGCCGTGTCGCGCGGGCGGCCGGGGCTGGTTGGCCTGGTGATGGCCGCGAACGAGCCGCTCGTCCCGCTCGTGCGCGCCGGCGCGCGCCGCGGTCGCTGGCCGGTGGGCCTGCACGTGGCGCACGGCGACCCGGACGCCGCGATCGCCTGGTGCGACTGCGCGCTCAACGTGAGCGGCACCGTGAGCCTCGACCTTGCGCACCAGCGCAAGCCGATGGTGGCCGTCTACTGGACCGGGTTCACGAAGGTCGTCGGCGGTTCCGTGCTGCTCACCATGCCCAACCGGCTGCTCCCGAACATCGTGGCCGGCCGGCGGATCGTGCCGGAATTCGTGCCGTGGGCCGGCAGCAACGGCCCCGTGGTGCGCGCGCTCGCGCGCTACCTCGACGAGCCGCGCGCCCGGGAGCGCACCGCCCGCGACCTCGACGCCGTGGCGCGCCTCTTCGAAGGACACGACCCCGGCCGCGAGGCTGCCGGGGTCGTGCTCGGGTTCCTGGATCGCTGATGCGCCGTCACGGTCACGGGCCGAGGCCCGCTGCCGTCACGGTCGCCTGCATCACTTGATGGGCTCGTAGCTGAACGTCTGGCCGCCGATCACGCCCTCGAGCATGAGGCCGCCGCCGCCGAAGGTGAGCACCATCACGCCGTCCTTGTAGTCGTTGGCCGCGCTGGCGCTCGCCGTGCCCGCGGTGGCGCTGCCGCCCGCCTGGAACGCCGTCTCGCCGCGCTTGAACTTCTCGAAGGCCGCCTTGTTCTCGAAGAAGAGCACCTCGGAGAAGCTCTGGCCGCCGACCTGCGCGCCGAGCGTGCCACCGCCGACCGAGCTGCGGGCCACGAGCGAGCCGCCCTCGTACACCAGGCCCTTGCCCTCGAAGCCGCCGACGATCAGCCCGCCCTTGCCGACCGATGGGTATACGGCGTAGGCGTAGGCCTTCTTGAACAGGTCGGCCTTGGCCGGGTACTTGTCCTTGCAGGTCTCGATGGCCGAGGCCACGTCGGTCTTCAGGATCTTCACCTGCTCGTCGGGCGGAAGGCTCGAGCTCGGTCCGCAGGCGACCGGGAGCGAGCAGAGGGCGAGACTGAGGGCAGCGGTAATGGAAGTGTTCTTCATGGAGCGGGGAGGATACCCTCGGCCGCCCGCGCGCGGGGCGGGGAAGAATCCCCGATGGCTATGATCCGGCCCATGATTCGCCCGATCGCCGCCGTGACTTCCGCGTTGGCCTGCCTCACGCTGGCGCTCGCCGCCGCGCCCGCCCCGCAGGACGGGGCCAAGACCCTGAAGGTCTTCAGCAGCCTCCCGCGCACCGGAAGCGCCAACAGCCAGACGACGAGCATCGTCAACGGCATCAAAATGGCCATCGAGGAGCGCGGCGGGCAGGTTGACGGGTGGACGATCGCCTACGAGGACCTCGACGACGCCAGCCCGCAGAAGGGCAACTGGGACCAGAACCTCGAGGCCGCCAACGCCAACAAGGCCGCGAAGGACCCCGCCTGCGTGGGCTACATCGGCACCTATAACTCGGGCGCCGCCAAGATCGCCATGCCCATCCTCAACAAGGCGGGCGTGGTGATGGTGAGCCCCGGCAACACCTACCCGGGCCTGACCAAGCCGGGCGCGGGCGAGCCGAACGAGCCCAAGATCTACCGCCCCTCTGGCAAGGTCAGCTACTTCCGCGTGGTGCCCACCGACGACATCCAGGGTGCGGTGGCCTGCGAGTTCTGCGTGCAGGACCTGAAGGCGAAGAAGGCGTTCGTGCTGCACGACCGCGAGCTCTACGGCAAGGGCATCGCCGACGTCTTCAAGAAGAGCGCCGCGGCGTCCGGCCTCGAGGTGGCGGGCTTCGAGGGCGTCGACCCGAAGGCTTCCAACTACCGCTCGCTCGTCACCAAGATCCGCTCCACCGGCGCCGACGTGGTCTTCTACGGAGGCACCACGCAGAACAACGCCGCGCAGATCCTCAAGGACCTGCGCTCGGGCGGCTGCAAGGCACCGTTCGTCTCGCCCGACGGCACGTTCGAGAAGGCCTACATCGAGGCGGCCGGCAAGGACGCGATGAGCCCCGAGGCAGGCCCCGTGTTCATCACCTTCGGCGGCCTTCCCTCCGAGAAGCTGACCGGGCTGGGCGCGGAGTTCGTGAAGAAGTACCAGGCGAAGCACGGCGAGATCCCCGAGGCCTACGCGGTCTATGGCTACGAGGCCTGCCGCGTGCTGCTTGACGCCATCGACCGCGCCGACGCCAAGGACCGCGCCGCGATCCTCGCGGCCGTCGCCGCCACCAAGGACTTCCGCGGCGCACTCGGCACCTGGAGCTTCGACGAGAACGGCGACACCACCCACCGCACCATGAGCGTCAACACCGTCAAGGACGGCGAGTTCTCGTTCGTGAAGGCCGTCGACAGCGGGGCTGGCAAGGCCAAGTGATGCTGCGGGCCGTCGCGGCCGCGGAGCAGCTGGCGATCCTCGCGCTCGCGCGCGCGGACGGGGTGCCCTCGTTCGCCGCCGACGGGACGCTCAGCACGTGGGAGGTGCTTTCGCAGCAGCTGGTGACCGGGCTCTCCAACGGCATGATCATCGCGCTGATCGCCATCGGCTACACGATGGTGTACGGCATCGTGGAGCTGATCAACTTCGCGCACGGCGACCTGTGCATGCTGGGGGCGTTCTTCGCGCTGACCGCGGTGGGTGCGCTGGGCATGGACGCGTGGGGCGGGGCGGGCGGCACGCTCGGCCTGGTGGCGCTGCTCGCCGCCACGGCCGTCTTCTGCGGCTCGCTCAACTGGACCGTCAACCGGCTCGCGTACCGGCCGCTCCGCAAGGCAAGCAAGCTCAGCCTGCTGGTGGCCGCCATCGGCGCGAGCTTCGTGCTGGTGAACCTGGGCCTCTTCTGGGGCGGCATGCCCATGGAGGTCTTCTCGGGCGGCAACAGCGCGGCCGCGCCGAAGGCGTTCCCCGCGCTCGTCGAGCCCAAGCCCGCGTTCACCGTGGGCGACGTGATCGTGTCGCGCCCCGACGTGCTGGTGCTCTGCGTGACCCTGCCGCTCATGGCGGGCCTCACGTGGCTCGTGCGCTTCACCAAGCTCGGCAAGGCGATGCGCGCGGTGGCGCAGAACCCGACCGCCGCCGCGCTGATGGGGATCGACGTCGAGCGCGTGATCGGCGCTTCCTTCTTCATCGGCGGCTCGCTCGGCGGGTTCGCCGCGGTCGTCTACAGCATCTACAACCAGACGGTCGGGTTCCAGATGGGCTACCGCATGGGCATGGACGCGTTCATCGCGGCCGTGCTCGGGGGCATCGGCAACCTCCCCGGTGCGGTGCTCGGCGGCCTGCTCATCGGCCTGGTGCGCGCGATGAGCGACGGCTACATCGAGGCGCGCTGGACCAACTCCGTGGTCTTCGGCATCCTGATCCTCATCCTCGTGTTCAGGCCCTCGGGCCTGCTCGGGGCCAAGCTGCGGGAGAAGGTCTGATGTCCGCCGCGCGCCGCAATCCGCTCGTGCCTTGGCTGGGCATCGCCGCGCTTGCGGCGTGGCCGCTCGTGGAGCCGTACCTGCCTGCGTGGATGCACCTGGGCGAACCGCTCACCGAGGTCTTCGTCTACGCGATCCTCGGCCTCGGGCTCAACATCCTGACCGGGTTCACCGGGCTCCTCAACCTGGGCGTTGCCGCGTTCGCGGCCATCGGCGCCTACACCTACTCGATCGCCACCTGCGAGATCTACCCGTTCCAGCTCGGCTTCTGGCCCGGCCTGGCGGTGACCGCCGCCGCCGGCGCGCTGGCCGGCTTCCTCCTCGGCGCGCCGACGCTGCGCGTGCGCGGCGATTACCTCGCGATCGTCACGCTCGGCTTCGGCGAGATCGTGAAGGACGTGCTCGTCAACCTCGACACCATCACCAAGGGCACGCAGGGCATCAACCCGGTGCCGCCGCCGTCGCTCCTCGGGACTGCGCTGGAGGCGCGCGGGCAGTACTGGCTGCTGCTTGCCTTCGTGGTGGCCACCTTCGCCGGCGCGCGCGCCCTCGAGCGCAGCCGCGTCGGCCGCGCGTGGATCTCGATCCGCGAGGACGAGCTCGCGAGCCGCGCCATGGGCATCCGCCCCGACCACGCGAAGATGCTCGCCTTCGCCGCGTGCGCCTCGCTCGCGGCGCTCTCGGGCGCGCTCCTGGTGAGCCGGCTCTCGAGCTCGGGGGAGCCGTCCAACTACGGATTCGAGCTCTCGATCGTGGCGCTCTGCATCATCATCGTGGGCGGCATCGGGAGCGTGCGCGGCACGCTGCTCGGCGCGGTGGTGATGGTGGGGATGAACTCGATCGTCCTGGTGCGGCTCTCCGAGGCGCTCAACTCCTCCGGCGCCGACGCCGTGCAGGCAGGCGAGCCCCCGGCAGGGATCGGTGCGGTGTGGCACTTCCTGCGCACCTGGGTGCAGAACGTCTTCCTCAGCCCCACGAACTGGAAGTTCCTCCTCTTCGGGCTCGCGCTCATCCTGATGATGATCTTCCGCCCGCAGGGCATCCTCCCGCCGCTCGCGGTGCACGAGGACCCGCCCGAGGACGAGCCGGGCGCGCCCGGCGCCGGACAGGGGGCGCGGCCATGAGCGCGGTGCCGATCCTCGAGGTGCAGGACGTGACCATGCGCTTCGGCGGCCTCGTGGCCAACGAGCGCGTCAGCCTCGCGGTGCGACCCGGCGAGATCTTCGCCGTCATCGGCCCCAACGGCGCGGGCAAGACCACGCTCTTCAACGCCATCACCGGCATCTACGAGCCCACCGAGGGCGACGTCCTCTTCGAGGGCCGGCCGATCCGCCGCGAGTGGCGCAACGCCGACCGGCTGCGCGGGCTGGCGGTGGGCATGGCGGGCGCCGCGGCCGCGGTGCTCGCGCTCAACGCCAGCGCCCTGTGGGATGCGGCGATCAACGCGCGCTACGTGATGGGCGAGCCGTTCGGCTGGTGGGGCATGGCCGGCGCGGGGCGCGAGGTGCTCGGCGCCGCGGGCCTCTGGCTCACGTGGTTCCCCGCGGCCGTCGGCTTCGCGATCGGCCGGCTCGGCTTCCGCGCCATCTGGAACGCGCAGCGGCGCACCCCCGACCTGGTGGCGCGCGCGGGCATCGCGCGCACGTTCCAGAACATCCGCCTCTTCGGCGAGATGAACCTGGTGGAGAACGTGCTCGTCGGGATGGACCAGCACTTCCGCTCCGGGTTCTTCGCGTGCCTCCTGCGCACGCCCGGCTTCCGCCGCGAGCGCGACCGCATGCGCCGCCGCGCGTTCGAGCTGCTGAAGTTCGTGGAGCTCGCCGATGCCGCGGCCGAGCCCGCGCGCAGCCTCCCGTACGGGCACCAGCGCCGGCTGGAGATCGCGCGCGCGCTGGCGACCCGGCCGCGCCTCATCCTGCTCGACGAGCCCGCGGCGGGCATGAACCCCGCCGAGAGCGCCGACCTCATGCGGCTCATCCGGCGCATCCGCGAGAGCGGCACCACGGTGGTGCTCATCGAGCACGACATGAAGGTGGTCATGGGCATCTCCGACCGGATCGCGGTGCTGCAGTACGGGAAGAAGATCGCCGAGGGCACGCCCGAGGCCATCCGCAGCGATCCCGTGTGCATCGCCGCCTACCTCGGCACGGAGGAGCTCGGATGAGCGCCCCCGCCGGACGGCCGATGCTGCGCGTGCAGGGGCTGAAGTGCTCCTTCGGGCAGGCCGAGGTGCTGCACGGCGTGCACCTCGAGGTGCACCCGGGCGAGATCGTGTCGCTCATCGGTGCCAACGGCGCCGGCAAGTCGACCACGCTGATGTGCATCTCGCGGATCCACCGCTCGCAGGGGCGCATCGAGTTCGACGGCCAGGACATCGGCGCGCTGCCGCCCGAGCAGGTGGTGCGCCGCGGCCTCGCGCAGGTGCCGGAGGGCCGGCGCATCTTCCCGCGCCTCACGGTGCGCGAGAACCTGGAGATGGGCGCCTTCATCCGCAGCGACCGCGACGCCATCGCGCAGGACATGGAGCGCGTGTTCGGCATCTTCCCGATCCTGAAGGAGCGCTCGTCGCAGCAGGGCGGCACGCTCTCGGGCGGCGAGCAGCAGATGCTCGCGATCGGCCGCGCGCTCATGAGCCGCCCGCGCATGCTGATGATGGACGAGCCGTCGATGGGCATCGCGCCGCTCCTCGTCGCCAAGATCTTCGACACGGTTCGCAACGTGCTCCGCGCGCAGGGGATGACCATCCTGCTGGTGGAGCAGAACGCGAACGCCGCCCTGCGGATGAGCGACCGCGCCTACGTGCTCGAGACCGGGAGCGTGGTGCTGGCGGGCACGGGCGAGGAGCTGCTGCGCGACCCGCGCGTGCGCGAGGCGTACCTCGGGCACTGACGCTTTGCGGGGGCAGCACGCCCTCCTACACTTGGGGCTCATGCGCACCTTCGCACTCCGAACCGACCTCGAGCGCCACCGCGTCGGCGACTTCCAGCTGCCGCTGGGGCTGGAGCCCCTGGGCCTGCCCGCGCCGCAGGAGGGCTACACGGTCGAGTTCGTGGAGTCCGACGAGCACGCGCCCGACACCTTCCGGTTCTACGCGGTCACCAGCTTCGAGCGCGTGGCGCCGCTGCTCGAGGACCTCTTCGAGCTGCTTCCCGACGAGGTGTTCCCGCTGGTGGAGGCCGGCAGCAAGGATGCCTTCCGGACCACCGACGTCTTCACGGCGCGCGAGCCGCTGGCCTTCGACGACTTCATGGACGACTGGCGCAGCTACCGCGACGTGATCCTCGAGGACGGCTCCATCGGCGCCGGCGCGCAGGCGGACGAGCCGTACATGGAGGTGTTCGTCGACAGCTGGAAGGGCATCGAGGTGCAGGTGCCCCCCGACCTGCGCGAGGAGGTGGAGCGCGTCCTCGGCCGTCATGGCCTCGAGGAAGTGGTCGCCACCTGGCCGCCCGAGCTCGACGAGCGCCCCGAGCCGCCGCTCGCCGTGCGCGAGATCCTGGTGCTCGACGACGAGCAGTGCCCGGACCTCGACGAGGTGCTGTTCCAGCTGCGCGAGTCGTGGGGCCTCGATCTGGACCTCGACCCCGACGACAACCTCGACGAGGCGGGTCGCTACCTCGGCCGCACGCTCTGGCACGTGGTGGCCGTCGTGGAGAGCGCCGACGAGGACCATCCGCGCGCGGGCTACGCCATGGCGTGGCTCACCGCCGGCAGCCTCGGCGAGGTGCAGCGGATGGTTGAGTCGCGCATCGAGCTGCAGGACGAGTGGCGCTTCGAGGGGCAGTGGTACTCGGCCGACCGCGTGGCCTTCGACGAGCGGCCCGACTCGCTGCAGTCGCTCGCTCCGCGCCGCGGCCGCAGCGAGCTCCACGACTTCCGCATCGAGCCCGCGTAGCGTCAGCCCGCGGCGAACTTCCGCAGGGAGGCACCGACCGCCGGGGTCACCAGGTCGCCGAGCTCCTCGCCCGCGGCCAGGCGCCTGCGCACCTCGGTGCTCGAGCACTCGACCGGCTCGATGGGCAGCGTCCACGACAGCCACTTCGCGGCCCACGCCGGGTCCATGTGCTCGGCGAGCGTCCGCGGCCAGTCGGCGCGCGTGTGCGGGGGGCGCAGCACGACCACGGGTGTGGCGAGGTTCGCAAGCTCCTCCCAGTCCTTCCAGGTGCGGAAGTTGAGCGCTTGGTCGCTGCCCACCACCAGCCGCAGCGGCCCGCGGAGCACGCCGCCCTCCTGCTGCATCCGCAGCACCTCGCGCACGGTGTCGATGGTGAAGCTCGGCCCCTCGCGGTCGAGCTCGATGGTCAGCACCGAGCACCCGGGCAGGTCGCCGAAGGCCAGTTCGCACAGCGCAAGGCGATGCGGGCCGTCCATCACGGGGCCGCCCGCGCGCTGCGGGTTCCTGTGCGCCGGGATCACAAGCACCTGCCGGGCCTCGAGCAGGGCATCCACGCCGCGCGCCACCTCCACGTGACGCCGGTGCGGCGGGTCGAACGAGCCGCCGAAGATGACGATCGGCCGCAGCGAGTCGTCGGGAGCGGGAATGCGCAGGGGCTCGTTCATCTCTTCCGTCATGTCTGGGTTCATCCCTTGCCTCATCGTCTGGTTCGTCTCTTGGGTCATCGCCCGGTGCGCTCCTTCACGTCGGCTGCGTCCACGGCATCGAGCGCCGCGGCCACCGCATTCATGGCCTTCACCGACCGGCTGCCGAGCGCGGCCAGCTCGCCCCCCGAGATGCGGCCGCGGAGGACCGCCCATGCGACCGGCGCAAGCCGCGTCTTCCCGCGCGCATCTGTCCAAGCCGCGATCCCCTCGGGCAGGGAGTGCTCGGCGCCGTCGCTCACACCGCGGACGATCGTCCACGACCATCGTGAGCGCGTCGCGACGCGCGCGAACGCCGCGGACTCGGTGTCCACCACGTCGGCACCGTGGAGTTCGGTGGCGGCGCGCTTCGATTCGAGGGTGGTGAGCGGGGCACCCACCGCGAGGCACCGTGCTGCCGGCAACCCCGTGAGCCGCAGGGGCGGCACGGTGGGCGCTGCGCCCGCCTCGCAGACTTCGACCACCTCGACCGCCGTCCCGGACGCGACCTCCAGGTGCAGCCCGCCGGCAACGCCCGCCAGGACGACCCGTGCGCCCCGCGGGATCACCGACGCCCCCGCCCAGCGCTCCACGCCCGCCGCCCCGGGGCCGCAGCAGTGCAGCGTCCACCTTCGCCTCCGGGCCAGGGCCCGCAGGGCGTTGCGCTCGAATTCCAAGGGGCAAACGAGGTGCATCTCCACGGGGGTTGGGGTATACTCTTCCCCTCGGAAACCGGCCCCATCGTCTAGCCCGGTTCAGGACACATCCCTCTCACGGATGGAACAGGGGTTCGAATCCCCTTGGGGTCACTCCCGCAACCGGCGCCCCGTCCAGGCGCCGGTTTCACAAACAACGCCTGCCGGGGCAGGCTTCGCAGCACCGGCCCCATCGTCTAGCCCGGTTTAGGACACCTCCCTTTCACGGAGGTAACGAGGGTTCGAATCCCTCTGGGGTCACTCCAATCCCGCTGGGGTCATTCCAATCCCTCTGGGGTCACTCCAATCCCGCTGGGGTCATTCCAATCCCGCTGGGGTCATTCCAATCCCGCTGGGGTCATTCCAATCCCGCTGGGGTCATTCCAATCCCTCGGGGGTCCTTCCAATACATATGGGCTCACTTCCGGGCTTCGTTTCCGGTCCTTGGGCGATTGCTGTTTGCTCACGCGCCGTTCGCGCATACCTTTGACCGGTCCCTCTCCGGGGACCTCCACCATGCGCGCCTCCATCGCCTCCGGGCTTGCCCTCGTCATCGCCACCTCCGCCTCCGCCGCCACTCGCTACGTGGACGTCGGCCTGTCCACGGGCACTGGGGACGGCACCAGCTGGGCCAACGCGTACCGAGGGCCCTCGGCGCTGCAGACGGCGCTCGCGGTCGTGGTCGCAGGCGACGAGATCTGGGTGCGCTCGGGCACGTACCTGCCGTCGGCCAACGCGACGCGCACCTCGAGCTTCACCATGAAGACGGGCGTCGCCATCTACGGCGGGTTCGCGGGCACCGAGACCCAGCGCTCGCAGCGCGACTGGCGCACGAACGTGACCGTGCTCTCAGGCGACTTCCTGGGCAACGACAACGGGGCCGCCAACACCGCCGAGAACGCCTACCACGTGGTGGTGGGCACCGGCGCCGGGAACACCGCCATCCTCGACGGCTTCCACGTCCGCGGCGGCAACGCCAACCTCGCGTCGAGCAACTACGACAAGGGCGGCGGCATCTTCGTCTTCTCGGGCGGGGCGCCCACCGTGCGCAACTGCGTGTTCTCGCAGAACCGCTGCACCTTCGGCGGCGGCGCGGGCTACATCTTCAGCGCGCAGGCGACGTTCACCGACTGCGAGTTCAGCGACAACGCCGGCGGCAGCTACGGCGGCGCGTTCGACACCAATGCCGTCACCAGCACGTTCACGCGCTGCGTGTTCCGCAACAACTCCGCGGTGCGCGCGGGCGCGGTGGAGACCTACGGCGGCGGCAACACCACGTACTCCAACTGCCTCTTCGTCGGCAACCGCGCCACGGGTGCGGGCGGCGGGGCGGCGATCTGGATCGGCGTGTCGTCGGCCATCGTGCGCGCGTACAACTGCACGTTCGCCGGCAACCTCGCCACCAGCACCGCGGGCGGCGTGAACACCACCTCGGGCGGCACGCTCAACGCCTACAACTGCATCTTCTGGGGCAACACCGGCCCCGGCGGCGCCACCTCGGCCAACCAGGTGAATGCCGGCGGCGGCACCAACGTCGTCGCGCAGTGCACGGTGCAGGGCGGCTTCACCGGCACGGGCAACCTGGCCACCGATCCGCTCTTCGCGGGCGCGGCCACCGGCGACTACGCGCTGTCGGAGTCGAGCCCCGCCATCGATTCAGGCAACAACACCTACGTGCCCGCCGGCGGCATGGCCACCGACCTCGCAGGCGCGGTCCGCTACTTCAATGCGCCGGGCGTCCCCGACACGGGCGTGGGCTCCGCGCCCATCGTCGACCGCGGCTGCTACGAGTTCGTGGTCGCGGCGCCGCCCTGCCGGGGCGACGTCAACGGCAACGGCACGGTTGACGGCATCGATCTCGGCATCCTGCTCGGCGGCTGGGGCACGCCCTCCGGAGACATCGACGGAAACGGCACGGTCGACGGCATGGACCTCGGGATCCTGCTCGGCAACTGGGGCCCGTGCTGACGGGCCGCCGCGCCCGGGGGGCCGCGCCGAGCGTAGCCTGACCCCGGCATGCCGCAGTCGACCGCCATCACCGTGCGCACCGCCTCCGCCGCGTACGACGTGCTCGTGGGCCGCGGGCTGGTGCGGCAGGTCGCCGTGCAGGTGCACCTGCGCGGCGTTCGCCCGGCCGCGGCCGCGGTGGTGTGCGATTCCGCGGTGGAACCTGCCGCGCGCGTCGTGGCGCAGGAGTTCGAGGCGCAGGGCGCGCGCGCCTGCGTGCTGCCCGTGCGCGCGTCCGAGGCCGGGAAGTCGCTCGAGGCGCTCGGCGACCTCTGCGACCGCATGCTCGCGGCCGGCATCGACCGCGCCGGGACGGTCGTCGCCGTGGGCGGCGGCGTCGTCGGCGACCTCGCCGGCTTCGCCGCGGCCACGTACATGCGCGGCATTCCCTGCGTGCAGGTGCCGACCACGCTCCTTGCGATGGTCGATGCCGCCGTGGGCGGCAAGACCGCGGTCAACGTGGTGCGGGCCGACGGCTCGCTCGCCAAGAACGCGCTCGGCTCGTTCGCGCAGCCGCGCCTGGTGGCATGCGACCCGGACCTGCTCGCGACGCTGCCCGCGCGCGAGCTGCGGTCGGGGCTTGCCGAGTGCGTCAAGCACGCCGTGATCGCGGACCCCGCGCAGCTCGGCTGGATCACCGAGCGCGCCGACCCGATCCTGGCGCACGACCCGGACACGCTCGGGGAGCTGGTGGTGCGCAACGTCCGCATCAAGGCATCGATCGTCGGCGCCGACGAGCGCGAGGACGGGGTGCGCGCGGTGCTGAACCTCGGGCACACGTTCGGGCACGCCATCGAGGCGCTCGCGCACGGCCAGCTCACCCACGGCGAGGCGGTGGCCGTCGGCACCGTGGCCGCGTGCAGGCTGGGCGCATCGGTCGCGGGCTGCGCCGGCGCGGTCGAGGACGCGGTGCGCACCACGCTTGCGCGCGTTGGCCTCCCGGTTCGCCTGCCGGTGGCCCTCCCGCTCGGCGCCCTCATGGACGCCATGGCCAGCGACAAGAAGCGGCGCGCCGGGGAGGCGCGGCTGGTGGTGCCGCACGCGCTCGGAGACGTCCGCGTGCATGCCGGGGTGCCGCCGGAGCGGGTGCGCGAGGCCTGGGCCGCCGTCGGCGCCGCCTGACTTTCAAGGCCGCGCCCGCGCACCGCCGATCCTGCGTGCACGGACGCACGGATGCGAACGATCGCCATCGTCAACCAGAAGGGCGGGTCGGGCAAGACCACGACCGCCATCAACCTGTCGGCCGCCCTCGCGGAGGCCGGCGAGCGGGTGCTGCTCGTGGACATGGACCCGCAGGGCCACTGCGCGGCGGGGCTGGGCGTGCCGGAGTCGCGGATCGAGTTCGGCCTGGCGCAGGCCCTCCTCTGCGAACCCCCGGGCGGCGCCGATCCGCTCGGCTGGCTGTGGGAGGTCTCGCGCGGGCTTCGGCTGGCGCCGTGCACCGTGGCGCTCGCGGGGCTCGAGAGCGCGCGCGGCGGCCTGGCATCGCTCCCGGACCGCGACCGCAGGCTGCAGCGCATGCTCGAGCGCATGGCCCCGTCCTTCGACCGCTGCATCATCGACTGCCCGCCCTCGATCGGCTACCTCGCCTTCAACGCGCTCCGTGCGGCCGACGAGGCGCTGGTGCCGGTGGAGACGGGCTTCTTCGCCCTGCGAGGGGCCGAGCGGCAGCTTGCCACCATCCGGTCGCTCTGCGAGCAGGTGGGCCGGGCGCCCGCCGTGCGCGTGGTGCCCACCCTCCATCGTGACGGCAGCCAGCTCTCGCACGACATCCTCGGGGCGATCGGGCGCAAGTTCGCGGTGCACCAGGCGCCGGAACCCATCCGCGAGCACGAGCTGCTCCGCGAGGCCGCAAGCCATGGCCAGACCGTGGTCGCGTACGCGCCCGGGTCGCCCGCGCACGAGGACTTCCGGCGGCTCGCGGCCTGGATCGCGGCGTCCCCGGCAGCCGTTTCCGATCAATCCGCGGCATCGGCGGGTGGCTCCCATGCCGCACCCGTGTATGTTGCGGAGGCCACCGGCGCGCCCCCCGAGGGGACCGATGGCCTCGCCTTCCCCCGGCTCGCAGGCTCAGGACGCGCGGCGGAGCTCGCGCAGCGCATGCGGACCGGGGGCGTCCCGGCGTCGGGACCCGGCGTTCCTTGAGTGTGCCCGGCGGCTGATGGCCGGGCGGCGCGGCTGCGGAGGCAGCGCGGAGGATCGATGAGTTCGAGCGACGCGTTCGGAAGCCTGGCAGCGCTCTTCACCACCGGCGGCAACGGCGCCTCGCGCGACGGCGCGCCGACGCCTGCCGTTGGAGAGGTGACCGTGGCGCTCGTGGGCAACCTGCCGGTGATGGCAGGGCCGTGGATGTCGCAGTTCGCCGACGAGGTGGCGCGCGGTGCCGGGCCCACGGCGCTGGTGCGCTTCGAGCGCGACGAGGTGACCGTGGAACTCCTGCGTGCCGATGGGCGGCAGGTCCCGCCCGCTGGCCCGGGCGCGCTGGCGCGCTGGCTTCCCCGCGCCGCAAGCGGCGTCCGCCGCTGGGTGCTCTGCGTCCCCGCTGACACCCCGCCCGAGGAGGTGCTGGCGGTGGGGCAGGGCATGGTGCTCCTGACCGGGGCCGACGAGGCTGCGGTGACGGGCGCGTACCTGCGGCTCAAGTACCTCGCGGACCGGGGCATCAACGACGGCGCGCCGGTGTCGCACGTGGGGCTGGTGGTGGTGGGCGCCGCGCCCGAAGCCGCCGCGGCCGCTGCGCAGCGCGTGGCCGATGCGGCCCGCGGGTTCCTTGGGATCGAGGTCGAGGCCCTGGCACCGCTGCAGCGGGTCGGCCGCGTCGAATCGAGTGCGCGCGCGGTGTACGCCGCCGCCGACTGTCCCGACCTGGTGGGCTTCGCCTCCGAGCTTTCGCGCGCACGCGCCGCGGGTTCGTCGCGCTTCGACGCGGCGCCGGTTCCGATGGAGCCCGCCGTCGAGCCGAAGCCCGTCGTGTCGGCGGCACCCGCCCCGGTGCCGGCGCCGGTGGCGCCCGCGATTCCCGCGCCGGCGCCCGTCGCCGCCGACCCCGTCGTCGCGCCCGCGCCTGCGGCACGCCCCGCGCCCGCGGCACGGCCCGCTCCCGCGTATGCGGCGCTGCCCGTGGCGCAGCTTCCCGAGCGCCTCGTCCCGCTTCTGCGCGGGCTGCGGCCGCTGGGCATCGCGTGCCCGGTGGCCCACGAGGTCGAGCTGGCGCTCGACGACGAGCGTCGCATGCACATCGTCGGCCGCGCCGACCAGCTGGCCCGCGTGCGAATTGCCCACACCTGGGCCACGATGCACCGCGAGCTGCTCGGCATGGCATTCCCCGAGCTGAAGGGCGGCTTCGAGGTGCGCGAGCGCATCCTGCTCGGCGACGCGCGCGAGGCGATCACGCTGCACGGCACGGGCGTGCTGCTCGACGTGCTCGTGGTGGCGGAGACGCCGAGCGGCCCGGTCAGCGTGGTGCTGCCGCTGAACGATCCGACGACCGCCGGCTGAGCGCGGCTCGCAGGGTCCGCAGCCAGTTGCCGTGCGCGAAGGCGCGCACGTCTGCGTCGCTGAACCCCGCCTGCGCGAGCGCGGCGGCAAGCGCCGGCAGTTCCTCGGGCCGTCCGCAGCCCGCGGGGCAGTCCGCGGGCAGGAACCCGCCGTCGAAGTCGCTTCCGAGGCCCGTGCGGTGCCGGCCCGCGATGTCCGCCGCGTGCCGCACGTGCGCCACGGCGTCGGCCATGGTGGCGGGCCGGCCCTCGGCCAGGAACTTGCCGTAGAGGTTGAGGCCCACCATGCCGTCGCGGCGCGCGATCTCCGCGACCTGCGCGTCGGTGAGGTGGCGCTCGACGTTCGCCGCCCGCGCGCGCATGTTGGAGTGCGTCGCCACGATGCGCCGGTCGGTGGCCGCGCAGAGCCCGTCGAAGGCCTCGTCGGAGAGGTGGCTCGCATCGTGCAGGATGCCGCAGGCGTCGAGCGCCTGCACGCAGTCGCGCCCTTCCGGCGTGAGCGGGCCGCGCGCCGCGTTGCCGCCGGCGTAGCGCGAGCTCCGCGCCCACGTCAGGCCGACCGCGCGCACCCCGCGCCCGTGCCACCACGCCACCTCGTCGGGCGTGCGGATCGGATCGGCACCCTCCATCAGGATCACGAGCCCCGGTGCCGCGCCCGCGGGCGCCGCGACGCACGCGTCGAGGTCCTGCGCCGACCGCACGATCCGCACGCGCCCGGCGCGCTCGAGCGATTCGTACGCCTCGAGCTGCCGAACGCCCGCGGCGTGGGCGCCCTCGCGGTCGGACGGATCGAGGTAGCCCCAGGGCGTGCTCGCGGCCTCGGGCCCGAGCTCCGTGAAGATCGTCGCGAGCGCGATGCGGACGCCGCCGCGGGCGAGGGCGGGCAGGCTGACGCCGCGTGCTGCGGGATCGGGCGCCTCCGCATCGATCGCCGGGCGCACCAGGTGCAGGTACGCCAGGTCAAGGTGCGCGTCGATCCACCACGTGTCGGCGGGCGGCGGGGAGGTGGTGGGCATCGGCGGGAAGGTACGCTTTGGGGCCCGAATCCATGGTGCCCTCCGCCGCCATCGCCCCGACAGCCGCGCCGCCCGTGACGCCGGCGCCGCTGCGCGCCACGCGCGCGGAGCGCTGGACGTGCGCCGTGCTGGCGGCCGCGGGGCTTGCGGTCCTCGGCGTGGCCGCGTGGCTCGACCCGTCGCCGGACGGCGTGGGCACCCACCGGGCCCTCGGCCTGGCGCCGTGCGGCTGGATGGTGTCCATGAACCTGCCGTGCCCGAGCTGCGGCATGACCACGGCCTTTTCCCACGCCGCTCACGGCAGCTTCCTGCGGTCGGCATACGTACAGCCCATGGGCTTCGTGCTGGCCATCGGCACGGCGGCCGGTGCCGCGACGTGCCTGCACACCGCCCTCACCGGCAGCCGCCTCGCGCACGTCCTGGGCAGCCGCATCACCGCCCGCGCGCTGCTTGCGCTCGGGATCCTCGCGCTCCTGTCGTGGGGCTGGAAGGTCGCGCTGGTGCGCGGCGCCCTGCCCGTCGACGCACTGCACAACGCCCCGGCATCCCTATGAAGAAGACCGCCGCCATCCTCCTCGCCTCGGGCCCGTTCCTCCTTGCCTCCTGCGGCATCTTCGGCGTCGCCTCGAAGATGGGCGAGGCCATCGAGGTCGAGAAGAAGGTGGAGGTGCTGGCGCGCTACCGCGGCCTCGAGAACAAGACCGTGGCCATCGTGGTCAACGCCGACCGCGGCGTGCTCTACGAGCACCCGACCGTGGTGCCCAACGTCGCCGGCAACATCGCCGCGGGCATCACCGAGCACGTGAGCGGCGCCAGGGTCCTCGACTGGCGCGAGTCGCTCGCCTGGTGCTACCGAACACCCAGCTGGACCACCATGCCGCTCGGGCACATCGCCGAGGAGCTCGGCGTCGACCGCGTGGTGTTCGTGGACATCTTCGAGTTCCGCCTCAACCCGCCCGGCAACCGCTGGATCTGGGAGGGCATGGCCGGCGCCAACGTCGGCATCGTGGAGCGCGACTCGATCGATCCCGATGCCTTCAGCGAGGAGTACAGCATCGCGGTGAAGTTCCCCGACGTGAAGGACCTGAGCCGCGAGAGCGCGTCGGAGCAGCAGATCCAGCTCGGCGTGGTGGCCAAGTTCACGCAGACCGTGAACAAGCTGTTCTACGACCACCTCGAGGACAAGTACCCCAACAAGCGGCTGAAGGGCTGACGCATGCGGGTCGCACGCGCCATCGCCCTGCTCGCATCGGCCGCGCTCCTCGCCGCGCCGGGCTGCAACATGGCCGTGCCTGCCCTCTACGTGGCGCAGGGACCGCCGAAGCGGCCGGCCATGTACACGCTCCCTGCGGACAAGAAGGTGGTGGTCTTCGTCGACGACCGCCAGAACGTCATCAGCCGCCTGCAGCTTCGCGCCGCGCTCGGCGACGACGTCTCCAACGAGTTCCGCCGCCTCAAGCTGGTGAGCGACGTGGTGAGCGGCCGCGAACTCATCTCCTATGTCCGACGAGTGGAGACCAGCGCCAAGCGCGTCTCCATCGAGGAGCTCGGCGATGCGGTGAAGGCGGACATCGTGGTCTACGTGGAGATGGAGAGCTTCGCGCTCTCGCCCGACGGCGCCACGCCCAAGCCCGTGGCCAGCGCCTACGTCAAGGTGGTGGACGTCAAGGGCAAGGAGCGGCTCTTCCCGCCGCTCGGCGGCGATCCCAAGGGCCAGCCCGTCGCCAGCGAGCTCGACTCGCAGATGCCCGATGCCTTCCGCACCTCGGCGCAGCGCCGGCGCATGGAGGACATGCTCGAGAAGAAGCTGGCCGACGACATCGCCAAGCTCTTCTACGAGTACGAGCCGAAGAACTTCGGCGAGGGCGTCTCGCGCTTCAGCAACGGATGACATGCCGGCCGCCGCCGCAACGAGCCTCCGCAGCGCAGCATCCGCTCCCGGCGTGGCGGCGTTCGTCGACCCGTCGTCGTGCCCGCGGCCGAGGCTGCGTGCGCTCGCCTCCGTGCTCGGCGGGCGCCCGGTGGCCGTGATCGGCACCGGCGCCGATGCGGAGCGCGCGGCGAGCGCGGGGCTGGCGGTCCTGCGGTCGTTCCAGCCGCCGCTCGGGCGTGTCTCGCTGTCGGGTTCCGCGCTGCGGCGCGCGGGGTTCGGCGGGCGGCGGTTCGGGGCGGTGATCGCGGCCGGTGTCCGTGCCGCGGAGGCCGTGCGTGCGCTCGGCATGCGGCCCGAGCCGATGCCCGACGCGCTCCCGGAGCCCATTGCGCCGCTTGCGGCCGCCGGGCTCCGCGAGGAGTGGGGCGTCCGCGACGGCGAGTGCGCGTGCCTGCTGCTTGCGTCGCCGGCGTCCTCGTGCGATGCGCGCGCGGCGCTCGACGTGGCGGGCCGTGCGGCAATCCTGGGGAGGCCGATCGTGCTGGTGGTGCACCCGGATGCGGGCAATGCCGGGCAGGCCGCTCAGCTCGCGTCGGCCGCGGGCGGAGCATGGCGGATCGCCCTCGACGAGCGTGCCGAGGAGCCCGAGCTCCTTGCCTCGGGCGTGGCCGCGGCGCTTGCCTTCGACCGCCGCCTGCCGATCGAGTCCGTGGGCACCCCTGCTCGGGGCGTGGCCGGCGCGTTCGCGGCGTTCGTGCGCGGCGCGCGTCCGCCCATCGAGCCCGGCGACCCCATCGCCATCCGTCTTGCCGTGCGCGCGGGGCTGCCGGTGATCAGCTGCGGCACCGCGGGCGACGCGTTCGTCCCGGAGGCCTGCCGCTTCGACCCCCGCCGCCCGAGCGCCGCGGCCCGTGCGCTCTCCGCCCAGATCAGGCGGGGCTGAACTTCCCGGCTGCGCCGCGGTAGAACGTGGCGAGCACCTCCGGCGGCAGCGCCGCGCCGCGGAGCGCCGGTGCGTCGTGCGGGTGACGCGCGGGATCGACCATCGCCAGGTCCGGGTCGCTGATCGGGCTCTCCAGCTCCCAGTCGGTCTCCCACAGCGCGCGCAGCGCCCAGTAGCGGCTGGCATACAGGTCGAACGCGCTCTCGCGGTCGCTTGCCTTGGCCGCCATCTCGTTGCGCTTCTCGCCGCCCCGGAGGTGGTCGTCGTTGGTGACGATGTCGCTCCCGAACAGGATGCGGCCCTGCCAGCGTGCCATGAACGCCCGAAGGTCGGCCGGCGGGTGCTTGCTCAGCTCGCGCACCATCCACTTGGTGGCGCTGGCGTCGAGGTGCAGGTTGGGGTGCGCCTGCAGGAGCGACGAGAGGAACCCGAGGTCCTCGGGCGAGCCGCCCATGTGCGCCACGATCCAGGGCACGCGGTACTCCGTGAGGAGCCGTTCGAGCGGCTCGTAGTGGTCGCGCTTGCTGCCGTAGCGCGAGCGGTCGGCGTACTTGGTGGCGAACCACGTGTCCGGGTCGGCCACGTGCGCCATGAACGACATGCCGAGCGACGCGGCCTCGTCCATGGCTGCGCGACGGTGGGGGGCATCGAGCGCCAGGAGCCGGGGCTCGCCGACCTCGTGGCCGAAGTCGACGCCGCGCGGCGCGGCCCAGAACTTGCAGACCTCCGCACCCGCGGCACGGAAGTGCTTGATGGATTCCAGGAAGCGCGGTCCGTGGGCGGCGCGCCGGTCCGGGTCGCCGAAGTCCGGCACGGCGATGAACCGGATCCGGTCGCCGAGGACGCCGCGGATGGACTCCACGTCCGCGAGGCGCGTCATGCTGTGGATGCGCTCGATGCCGTAGAGGTCCATCGAGTCGCGCAGGATGCGTGCGGCCTCGGTGCCGTGCACGTGCGAGTGGGCGTCGACGATGGGCACCGGAGGCGGCGCGAACGAGGCGGCCTCGGCGCGGTAGTCCACGCCGAACCGGTTGGAGGGATTGAGGAACGCGCCCGTGGCGGTGCGGAAGTGCCGCATCGGGGTGACTGTAGCCGGGGAGCGCCGTGGCGGGTCAGCGCGCGCGCGGCCGCGCGGCCTTGGGGGCCTCGCGCACGGGCTTGCGCGGGAGCGGCTTCTTTGCGACGGGCGGCGTGTGCGTGCGTCGCAGGGCGGCGGCGGGCTTGGCGGTCTCGCGTGCCCGCATCACCGTGGCGCCGTCGCAAAGGCAGCTCGCTGCCTCGCGCGGGTCGAGCAGGGTGGCGGCGTGGTGCACGATCCCCACGTAGATCTCGCAGTCCCCGTCGATGTCCACGTGCCGGGTGAGTTCGCAGTCGACGTATCCAAGCGACCGCGCGGGCACCGGGCAACCGCTCGGCGTGCGGTCCACCGGGCTGCCGATGAACGGGTCGATGCCGGGAGTCTGCAGGTCGAACGCCCGCGAGGTCGACCGGTCGGCCGGGTCAAGCTGGCACACGCAGAAGCTGCGGCTGTCGCGGATGAGCGGGCTGAGCACATGGCCCTTCTGCACCGCCACCATCACCATCGGCGGGGTGGTGGAGCACTGCTGCACCCACTTCACCGAGACCCCCGCCCGGAGGTCGGCATGCGCGGACGTGAGGACGAACGACCCCGCCGGGATCCGGTCGAGGACCGGCGCCACGGTCGGTCGCTCTGCGGGAACCCAGTCGAGCGCGTTCTTGTTCCGGGGGTTCACGGTCCTCACGAGCCTTTCTGGCGGTGCGTGGAACGGTCTGCCTGGCGCCGGTGGAGCCCGGTGGGGCGCCCAACCGATGACGGAGGCTGAACTCGCGCGCTCTGCAGTCTGCGACGAAATCGACATGTGTCCACAAACGGTCGTAGCACATGGGGTTACGCACGGTTCCTGACAATTGTTCGCGGACTCGCCGGAAAAAGTGAAGAAATGATGGGGTAGTGTGTTGCGAAGTGGGGCGTTGTGGGTTAAAGTGTGCCCCGGCGCCACGGGACGCCTTTCACCGTGCTTTTCCTCGGCGAGTACGAGCATTCGTTGGACCAGAAGCAGCGCTTGGCGATTCCGTCAGAGCTGCGGGAGGTCCTCGATGAGAAGAGGCACGGCGAGGGGTTCATCGCGGCGCCGGGCGCGAACGGCTCGCTCTGGCTCTGGCCCGAACGGACGTTCGCGCAGCTCTCGCAGTCACTGGGTGGGTCGCTTGTCGGCGACCCCTCCATGCAGGACTTCGAGCGGCTCGTGTTCAGCCAGGCGGCACGCGTGCCCCTGGACAGCGCGGGCCGGGTCCGGATCCCGGACCGGCTGCTGCAGAAGTTCGGGCTGTCGGGCTCCATCATGATCCTCGGCGTGCGAGATCACCTGGAGCTCTGCGAGCCCGCCGCCTGGAAGCGCGAACAGGAGCGCCTCCAGCCGGACACGTCGGACATCTGGCGTCGCGCGCGGCAGGCACTCTCCGCCGCGCCCCGCCAGGAGACCTGAACCCCGAGGCTGGCGGAACCAGCCGACAAGTGAATCACCGCGGCGGTGCGTCGGGAGGAACGCGCACCACCGCAACCGGCTCGGGCAGCCATGGATCGGCAGCCCATTCGCCGGGACGCGCGCTTCGGCGCCGCGCTCCGCCTCGCCAAGGATGGCGTCTCTCGGATCGCGGTCCTCACGGACGCGTCGGTCAGGACGTCGGCCCATGGACGGGCCGACAGGTTTGCAGCCCCACGCGGCCATGGTCGGCCACTCGGGGCACGCCCGCTGGTGGGGCAGGGCCTTACGGCCCGGATTCCGTCGTTGCCCCCGCGTCGGCCAAAGCCGGCGCGGGGGCATTTTATTTGCCATGCTGCCGAATGGCCGCAAACTTTGGATTCCACGCTTGGGGGCGCCCGATGGTGACCGCTACCCTTGCGCTGCGCGCGGCACTGACGCCGCTGCCTGCCGGTAAGGCCACATGGAACGGTCGCGAGACCGAGTGGCTGGCAGGTCGGTCGCCCCGGTCGGCGAAGCGCAGGCAGGAGGCTTGTTCCGCGATGCTCGTGATCACCAGGCGAGAGGGCGAGGAAGTCGTGATCGGCAACCCCGCCGCCCCATTGGGCATCGTCCGCATCGCGGCGATCAAGGGCGATCGCGTCCGCATCGCGCTCGAGTTCCCCCGGGAGGTCGAGGTGCACCGCCGCGAGGTGGCCGACCAGATCCTGAAGGACGACGAGAACCCGGGCGTTGCCGGCCAGATCCGCCCGACCGGCGACTCCGGCTGACCGCCGGGGCAATTGCTCCAACGACGACCCACCGCCGCCCCGCGCCGATGCGCGGGGCGGCTTCTTTGCGGGTTCCTACACTCCTGGCCATGCGGTCTCCGCGACGAGTATCGATCGCCTGTGCTGCGCTTGCGGGCGCCGTCGCGCTGGTCGGCTGTGCCGGCAAGCCCATGGACCCGCTTGCCGCGCTGAGCGGGGCCGGCAGCCCCGGCCAGCAGGAGTCGGCCATCGCCGAGCTCTCCGCGCGCGGGACGCTGGACGACGACGCCACGCGGACCCTGCGCCGGGTGATGGTGGCGCCGGGCTTCTCGCTTGCGGTCCGTCAGGGCGCGTTCGACCTCCTCGTGAAGGACGACCGCGACGGCCTGCGGACCACGCTCGAGACCAACATCGTGCGCATGGAGTCGTTCGAGTTCCGGCGGTGGCTGCTGGAGCAGATCGCCGCGCGCGAGATGAAGGACTTCACCACCGTGGCGGTGAACTCGTGGGCAGGCCCCGTGCCGGTGTGGGGGCCTGACGAGCGCAAGCGCCCGGAGTTCCTGGCGCTGGCCGGCCTCTACGGCGAGGACCGCGTCGCGGACGCGCTCTTCGCGGTGATGAACGATGCCAGCCCGGTGACCAAGGCCGCGCTGCGCGCGCGCACGTGGGAGCTCCTGATGCGCATCGGCGAGCGCGACCGCCTGAAGGCGCTGGTGACCGACGCTGCCATCCGCCCGGACGACGCGATGCTGCGCGACATCAAGCAGCTCTTGGCCGAGCTGGGCATCCTGCCCGAGACCCGCGAGGAACTGCTGTGGCTCGCCAAGCTCCGGCAGTCGGCATCGCCCGCGTTCTGGAAGCTCGCGGGCGACGCGCTGCGCGAGGTGCCCGAGGAGGACAAGCGCCGCTTCGAGCTGCGCGGCATCCCCGTGGCCATCGCCGCGCACCGGTACGCACCCGAGCTCCTCAAGCTGGGCCGCCAGCAGCTCTACGACCAGCTGCTTGCGTCGCTCAAGGCACGCGATGCGTTCAAGCACTCGCCCAACTTCGAGGGCTGGGACACGGGTTCCAGGCGCACCGAGAACCTGGCGATGCAGCGGGACGAGGTCCGCTGGATCGACCTGCTCGCCGCGTCGATGGCCGTGCGGATGATCGACGACTCCGCGGTGCGCGCGCGGCTCTTCGACATCGCCGACCGCGACCAGCAGGACCGTCGCACGGAGTACGGCGGCGTGGTCCGGATCAGCGACACGGGCGCGTGGGAGGTGGTTGAGGTGCGCCCGCGCACGACGGGCAGCGACCTGCGGTTCGAGGCCCCGCAGGAGCTGTTCGACCAGGGCTACACGGCGCTCTTCCACTTCCACATGCACGCGCAGGAGTTCGAGAACGGCTCGTACGCCGGCCCGCACATGGGCGACTTCGCCTACGCGGGCGCCACCCGCGCCAACTGCCTGGTGTTCACGTTCGTTCGCCGCGACCGCATGAACGCCGACTTCTACCGGCACGGTCCCGTGGTCATCGACCTCGGCACCGTGGCCCGCCCGTGAGCGGCCTCGGCGAGCGCCCCGCCGGCTCGGTGCTCCCCTTCGCCAAGATGCACGGGCTGGGCAACGACTACGTCTACGTCGACGGCGCGCAGCATCCGGTCGAGGATGCGCCAGCCCTCGCGCGCTGGGTGAGCGACCGCAACCTGGGCGTGGGAAGCGACGGCCTCATCCTGCTGGAGCCCGTCACCCCGGGCGTCGACGCCGAGGTGCGCATGCGCATGTTCAACGCCGACGGCAGCGAGGGCATGATGTGCGGCAACGGCATCCGCTGCGTCGCGAAGTTCGCGATCGACCGCGGGATCAGCGACCGGCTGCCTTTGCGCGTGGAGACGCGCCGCGGCGTGCTCGAGGTCGCGTGGCGACGCGGCGGCCATGACGGCACGGTGTGCGAGGCGACCGTGGCGATGGGAGCGCCCATCCTGGCGGCGGCGCGCATCCCCGCGGCGATCCCCGGCGTCTCGGGCGCCGCGGCGGTGGTGGACTTCGCGCTCGACCCGGGGTTCTGGCGCGCGTCCGGCGCGCCGCAGGGATGGGAGGGCGCGTGCGGCCTCGATGCGCGCATGACGCTGGTCTCCATGGGGAACCCGCACATGGTGCTCTGGTGCACCGACGTGTCGGCGGTGCCGCTGGCGGCGGTCGGGGCGTTCGCGGAGGGGCATCCGTGGTTCCCCGAGCGCATCAACGTGCACTTCGTGCAGCTCCTCGGCGCGTCCGAGGTGCGCATGCGGACCTGGGAACGCGGCAGCGGCGCCACGCAGGCCTGCGGCACCGGCGCGAGCGCCGTGTGCGTGGCCGGGTCGCTCACGGGCAGGACGCGTTCGCCGCTGCGCGCGCACCTTCCGGGCGGCGAGCTCCTCCTCGAGTGGGATGGCGGCGATGCAAGCGTCCGGATGACGGGCCCCGCGGTGGAGGTGTTCGAGGGAATCCTCGACCTCGGTGCGCAGCCGGCCGGGCCGGCACGGGAGGGAACCACATGAGCATGACGGACCGGGAGCGTGACGTGTGCCGGCGCCTCGAGCAGATGCGACGGCGCATGGCCGACGAACTCGCCGCGTGGGTGGCCATCCCCTCAGGGCGCGGACATGCCGCCGGCCTGCACGCGCAGCGCGCGGCGCTGGCAGGGCGCGTTCGTGCGCTGGGTGCGCTGACGCGCGACATGCCGTGCGACGCGCGGCCTGAGTGGATCGATCCGCCGTGGTCGCGGGATCAGGCTGCCGCCGGCGTCGACGTCCTGGTGGGCGAGCATGCCGGGCCGGGCCCGCGCCTCCTGCTCTGCGGCCACTTCGACACCGTGCACGACCCGCACTCGTCGTTTCGCGAGCTGAAGGCGATCGGCGGCGGGCGGGCCAGCGGCCCGGGCTGCGCCGACATGAAGGGCGGGCTGGTGATCGCGCTGGCCGCGCTCGAGGCCATCCGCGATGCGGGCGTCCCGCTCGCATGGACGTTCGTGCTGGTGCCCGACGAGGAGACCGGAAGCTTCGGCAGCGACCGCGCGCTGCGCGCGTGCGCCCCGGGGCACGCCGCGGGGTTCGTGTTCGAGCCGGCGGGCGAGGGCGACTCGCTCGTGGTCGAGCGGATGGGCGCGGGGCTATTCATGCTGGAGGCGTTCGGGCGCGCGGCGCACGCGGGGCGCGACCACTCAAAGGGCGTCAGCGCGGTGCGCGCGCTCGCCCGGGCGGTGCTTGCCGCCGAGGCGCTCGCGGACCCGGCGGCCGGGCGCATCGTCAACATCGGCCCGCTGCAGGGCGGGGCCGCCACCAACATCGTGCCCGGCCACGCCGCCGCATGGGGAAACCTGCGCTTTGCGCGCCCCGACGACGAGGCGGCGCTCGGTGCGGCGCTCGAGGGGCTTGCGCACGGTGACGACGGCGAGGTGCCGCGCGTTCGGGTGCGCCGCATCGCGGGCCGGCCGGCGAAGCCGATGACGCCCGAGGTGGAGCGGCTGGCCGGCATCGTGCGCGGCGCGAGCGAGGACCTCGGGCGCGCGCTCCCGTTCGGCCGCACGGGCGGCGTGTGCGACGGCAACAACCTCCAGGCGGCGGGGCTTCCGGTGCTGGACACGCTCGGCGTTCGCGGCGGCAACCTGCACCGCGAGGACGAGTGGGTCGACCTCGACGGGCTGGTGGACCGCGCGCAGCTTGCGGCGCTTGCCCTGCTGCGCACCGCCGAGGCCGCATCTACGATGCGCGCATGAGCGATCCGATCAGCGCGCTTCCCTCGCCGCTTGCCGCAGACCCCGAGGTTGCCCGTGCCGTCGACGCGATCGTCGCGCGCGTCCGGGCCGCGCAGGCGTCGATCACCGGTGCGCGCCCGGCGGACCCGGCGCGCAAGGCGGCGTTCGATGCGGCGATGCAGCGCACCGTCGAGGCGCGCGGGCGCGGGCCGATCCTCCCGTACCTCGGGTCGGGCATGGGCAACGGGCCGCTGGTGGAGCTCCTCGACGGCAGCGTGAAGTGGGACATGATCAACGGCATCGGCGTGCACATGTTCGGGCACGGCGACCCGCGCATGGTGGCCGCGGCGGTGCGCGCGGGGCTCTCCGACCTGTGCATGCAGGGAAACCTCGCGAGCAACCAGGACAGCGTGGCGTTCGCCGAGTTCCTGGTGGCCGAGGCGAGGCGCAGCAGCCGAATCGCCCACTGCTTCGTGACCAACTCGGGCTGCATGGCCAACGAGTCGGCGCTCAAGGTGTGCATGCAGAAGACCGGCGGCGCGCCGCGGATCATCGCGTTCGAGGGCTGCTTCGTCGGGCGCTCGGTGACCATGAGCCAGATCGGCGACACCTCGGCGTACCGCCAGGGAGTGCCGCTCTCGACGCTCGTCGACTACATGCCCTTCTACGACCCGCTCATGGGACCGCGGTCGATCGAGATGGCCGTGTGGCACCTGAAGCAGTACATCCACCGCTACCCGGGCCAGCATGCGTGCTTCGTCATGGAGCTGGTGCAGGGCGAGGGCGGGTTCAACACCGCGCCGCGCGAGTTCTTCGTGGCGCTGATGGAGACCTGCAAGGCCGCGGGCATCCCGGTGTGGGACGACGAGGTGCAGAGCTTCGGCCGCACCACCAGCATGTTCGCCTTCGAGGCGCTCGGGCTGGGGCAGCACGTCGACGTGGTGACCGTCGGCAAGATGACGCAGGCGTGCGCATGCCTCTTCGTTGCGGACATGAACCCCAAGCCGGGGCTCCTGAGCGGCACGTTCACCGCGAGCACGTCCGCGTTCCAGGTCGGCCTCGAGGCGCTGCGCACGCTGCACGGCGGCGGGTACTACGGTCCGGAGGGGCGCAACGCGAGGCTGCACGCCGAGTTCCGGCGGCAGGCCGAGGCGCTGGTGGCCAAGCATCCCGACCGGTTCCCCGAGGTGCGCGACCAGTTCGGCCGCCCCGGGGTCGCGAAGGTGGGCGGCGTCGGGGGCATGTGCAGGCTGACGCCCTTCGGGGGCGAGAAGGAGCGCGTCCTCAAGTTCCAGGCGGACCTCTTCGCCGAGGGCGTCATGACCTTCTACTGCGGCCATGGCCCGTACCACCTGCGCATGCTGCCGCCGATCGGCGTGATGCAGCCCGAGCACTGGGGCCCGGTCTTCGAGATTATCGAGCGTGCGCTCCTGAAGTAGCCGCATCGCACGGGCCCCGGGAAAATGCCGATAGAGGACATGCGATGTTCGTGATCCGACAGGCCCTGCCGGACGATGTGCCCACGCTCCTGAAGCTGGCGCGGATGGTGCACTTCATCAACCTTCCGGCCGACGCGGACATCATCGCCGCCAAGGTCGCGCGCAGCGCGCGCAGCTTCGCGGGCGAGCCCGTGGCGGACCTCGAGCGGCAGTTCATGTTCGTGCTCGAGGACGCGTCCTCGGGCGGCGTCATCGGCACCAGCTCGCTGATCTGCCGCATGGGTTCGCCCGAGGCGCCGCAGGTGTTCCTGCAGGTGCGCCGGCGCGAGCACTTCAGCCGCGACCTGAACACCGGCGCCGTGCACACGACCATCCAGGTGCAGACCGACGGATCGGGCCCGAGCGAGCTCGGCGGGCTGATCCTGGCGCCCGGCTACCGCGGCCACCGCGAGAAGCTGGGCTCGCTCCTTTCGCTGGTGCGCTTCCACTTCCTCGCGCTCAACCGCGCCCAGTTCCAGCCGCGCATCATCGCGGAGCTGATGGGCCCGCTCACGCCGGACAGCGACACGCTGTTCTGGGAGTTCTTCGGCCGGCGCTTCATCAACCTGAGCTACGCCGAGGCGGACGCGTTCTGCCAGCAGAGCAAGGAGTTCATGCTCAGCCTCCTGCCCAAGGAGGAGATCTACCTGAGCACGCTGCCTGCGGAGGCGCGCAACCTCGTCGGCAAGGTCGGCGCGGACACGCGGCCCGCGAAGGCGATGCTCGAGAAGCAGGGGTTCGGCTACCACGAACGATGCGACCCGTTCGACGGCGGCCCGTACCTCGAGGCCAAGGTGGACGAGATCCCGCTGGTGCGGAGCACGCGCACGCTGCGGTTTGCGCCGGGCGATGCAGGCCTCGGCGGCACCGGCTTCGTCAGCTGCTCGGCGGACGCCAAGCTCGGGTTCCGGGCGGTTCGCACGCCGTTCGCCGCCGAGGGGGACGTCATCCGGCTGCCCGCCGCGGCGGCCGCGGCGATCGGTGCGCGCGAGGGCTGCCAGGTCGGCCTGACGCCCATCGGCACCGGCGCATGAGCGGCGACGCGGACATCGTCTCGCATGACCCGGCGCGTCCCGGCACGGTGGTCGGGCGCGCGCGCGTCGATCCCGCGGCCGTCGGGCACGCGGTGCGCGCGGCCCGAGGGGCATTCCCGGGCTGGTCGGCCCTCACGATGGACGAGCGTGCGGAGCGGCTTCGCGCGTGGTCGGCCGCGTGTGCGCGCAGCGTCGAGCGCATCGCGGGCCTCATCACGCGCGAGACGGGCAAGATCCTGCCCGAGTCGCGCCAGGAGGCGCAGCTCCTCTCGGACAAGGTCGCGGTGACGCTCGAGGAGCGCGTCCGTGGCCGCATCGCGGACCACGACGTGGCCGGGACGGGCACGCGGTCGAACCGATGCACTTGGCGCCCCTACGGCGTGATGGCCGTGATCGGGCCGTTCAACTTCCCGGCGCACCTGCCGAACGGGCACTGGGTGCCGGCCCTGCTTGCGGGCAACACCGTGGTGTTCAAGCCGAGCGAGAAGGCCCCGGCCACCGGTGCGCTGATGGCGGAGCTGATGGCCGAGGCGGGGATGCCCGAGGGCGTGTTCAACCTGGTGCAGGGGCGCGGCGACGCCGCGGCGGCGCTCGTGGCGCACGAGGGCGTCGATGGCATCCTCTTCACGGGCAGCTGGCCGGTGGGCCGGCGGATCCTGGAGGCCAACCTCGATCGCCCCGGGCGCATGGTGGCGCTCGAGATGGGCGGCAGCAACCCGGCCGTCGTGATGGATGACGCGGACCTGCGCCAGGCGGTGATCGAGTGCGTGCGCTGCGCGTTCCTCTCGAGCGGCCAGCGGTGCACCTGCACGCGGCGCGTGGTGGTGCATCGCGCGGTGGCGGACCGGTTCATCGCGGCGTTCGTCGCGGCGGCGCGTTCCATCACCGTGGGCCCGGGCGATGCGGTGCCCGTGCCGTTCATGGGGCCCGTGATCAGCCGCGAGGCGCGCGAGGCGGTGCTTGCGTTCCAGCGCGAGTGCGCGGCGCGCGGCGAGGACGTGCTGCTCGAGTCGCGTGCGCTGCCGGGCGAGGGGTGGTTCATCACCCCGGGCGTGCTGCGGGCGCGGCGCTTCGAGCGCGCGACCGACCGCGAGGTGTTCGGCCCGGTGGTGCGAATCAGCGCGGCCGACGGGCTCGACGACGCGATCGAGCAGGCAAACGCCACGGAGTTCGGGCTTGCGGCGAGCGTGTTCACGCGGAGCGAGGGCGTCGTGCAGGCCGCGATGGCCCGCCTGCGCGCGGGGTGCATCAACGTCAATTGCGGGACGGCGGGCGCCAGCGGCAAGCTGCCTTTCGGCGGGCTCGGCCGCAGCGGCAACCTGCGCCCCGCGGGCGCGGCGATGATCGATGCCTGCGCCTACCCGGTGGCCAGCATGGCGGAGCCCGGCGATGCCGCCGTCATTCCCCCGGGATTGACCGTGCCCGAGCGCATCTGACGCGCGTAGCGTTCCGGGATGCCGCCGGAAGGCCCCCAATACGCCCTCGTGGTGCCTGCCTGGAACGAGGAGGCCGTGATCGCGCAGACCGTCGGCCAGCTGCGGACGGTGGCGGAGAACCTCGGTCGGCCGTGCGAGCTGGTGGTGGTCGACGACGGCAGCTCCGACCGCACCGCGGAGCGCGCGTCAGCCGCCGGTGCGCGGGTGGTGGCGGTGCGCAAGCGGCAGATCGCGGCGGTGCGGAACGCGGGTGCGCGCGCGACCACGGCCCCGTGGATCGTCTTCGTCGACGCCGACACGTGGGTGCCGGAGACGGTGCTGCGCCATGCGCTGCGCGCGCTGGAGCTCGGCGCTGTGGGCGGCGGGTCGCGCGTGGCGTTCGACGGCCGGGGCCACCCCGTCGCGGAGGGGTTCTTCGAGGCGTTCAAGGTGCTCTGGTACTCGCAGGAGCTGGCGGCCGGCTGCTTCCTCTTCGTGCGCCGGGATGCGTTCGAGGCGGTCGGCGGCTTCGACGAGCGCTGGTTCGCGGGCGAGGAGTACTGGCTCAGCCGCGCGCTGAAGGAGCGGGGCCGGTTCGCGTTCCTGCACGAGGAAGTGGTCTCGAGCGCCCGCAAGCAGCGCGCCGGCGCGGGCATGGGGATGCTGCTCAGGCTGCTCGGGCTGACGGCGCTCTTCTTCGCGGGCTACCGACGCCCGCTTCAGTCGCGCGACCGCCTCGGCTTCTGGTACGACGGCACCCGCGAAGGCAAGCCCCTCGACGTCTGAAATTCGCTCCTGGCTGGTTTGGCACCGATTTCCTCCTCCTGGAAGACGCCGCTTCTCCAGAGAGAGGAACTGGTGCCAAGCGAACCAGGAACGGATTCACTCGCCGATCTGCCGGTCGAGCCATGCGGGCACGGCGTCGATCGACAGCTTCTCCTGCTGCTGCGTGTCGCGATGGCGCACGGTGACCGTCTGGCTGGTCATCGTCTCCGTGTCGATCGTGATGCAGTAGGGCGTGCCCGCCTCGTCCATGCGCGCGTAGCGCTTGCCGATCGACTGCTTCTCGTCGAACTCGACCGCGTGCCTGCGCCGCAGGGTGCGGTAGAGCCGCTCGCCGACCTCGGGCATGCCGTCCTTGTTCACCAGCGGGAAGACGCCCGCCTTCACCGGCGCCATGCGCGGGTGGAACTTCATGTACACGCCGCTCGGCCTGCTCGGGTCAGGCGTGTACGCCTCGCAGAGCAGGGCCAGCGTGCCGCGGTCCGCGCCGGCCGACGGCTCGATCACGTGCGGGAAGTAGCGCTCGTTGCGCGCCTGGTCGAAGTACTTGGCCTTGTCGTTCCTGCCGCTGTGCTGCGCGTGCGCGCGCAGGTCGAAGTCGGCGCGGTGCGCCACGCCCTCCAGCTCGCCGAACCCCGGTGCCGTGAACGGGAACCGGTACTCGATGTCGCTGGTGCCGGCGCCCTCCTTCGCGTAGTGCGCCAGCTCGTCGCGGTCGTGCTCGCGCAGCTGCAGGTTGGAGCTCGTCAGCCCGATCGACTGCCACCACGAGAAGCGCCAGTCGCGCCACCACGCGTACCACTGGCTCGCCTCCGACGGGTGGATGAAGAACTCGATCTCCATCTGCTCGAACTCGCGGCTGCGGAAGGTGAAGTTGCGCGGCGTCACCTCGTTGCGGAACGCCTTCCCGACCTGCGCGATGCCGAACGGCACCTTCACCCGCGTCGAGTCGACCACGTTCTGGAAGTTCACGAAGATGCCCTGCGCGGTCTCGGGGCGGAGGTAGGCCTTCGAGTCGTCGTCACGCACCGCACCGCAGTGCGTCTCGAACATCAGGTTGAACATCCGCGGCTCGGTCAGCGAGCCCGGCTCGTCCGCGTCGGGGCCGATCGTGCGGCTGCGCTCCTCCGCCGAGATCGCCGTGAACGGCCGCAGCAGGTGGCGGGCCGGGTCGGGGGCATCGCACTTCTCGTACTTGCAAAGAGCCTTCGCAGCCTTGGCGCGCGCAGCGTCATCGCCCTCGACGAATGCCCACAGGCGCGCGCCTGCCGCGGCTGCCCCGAGCACCGCGAGGTGGTCGGCACGGTAGCGCGCCTTGCTCGCGCGGCAGTCGACCATCGGGTCGTTGAACCCGCCGACATGGCCCGAGGCCTGCCAGACCTTCGGGTTCATGATGATCGTGCAGTCGAGCCCCACGATGTCCACGGGGTCGCCCGTCGGCCCGACCAGCTCGCGCTGCACGACGTCCTGCCACCAGGCACCCTTCAGGTTGCGCTTCAGCTCGGTGCCGAGGGGGCCGTAATCCCAGAAGCCGTTGATGCCGCCGTAGATCTCGCTCGACTGGAACACGAAGCCGCGGCGGCGGCAGAGCGACACGATCTGCTCCATGCTCTTGGTGGCGGGGGCGTCGGGCGAGGGGGTTCCGGCGTTGGGGTCGGACATGGGGCGGACATTGTAGGAAACGCAGGGTTTTGTCGCGGTCTAGCATCTTCGCCCCATGGCCACCCGAACCGCCGCCCGCAAGCGACCGTCCCGCGCGCGCTCCCGTCGCCGAGCCATCACGCCCGAGGACCTGCTGTGCATGGTTGGCGTCGGCGAGGCGCAGATGTCGCCGGACGGCCGCGCCGTGCTCTTCATGCGCAAGGTGGTGAACGTGCGGAACGCGTACGAGACCTCGGTGTGGGCCGCCGACGCGGACGGCCGCCGTGCACCGCGTGCGCTGACCGCGGGCCCCAAGGACGTGATGCCGCGATGGAGCCCCGACGGCACCCGGGTGGCGTTCGTGCGGCTCGATGCCAAGAAGCCGCCGCGCATCATGGTGGTGCCCGCCAAGGGCGGCGCCGCGCGCGAGCTGGTCGAGATGCCGCACGGCAGCGTGCGCGACTTCACGTGGAGCCCGTGCGGGCGCCGCATGGCGTTCGCGTTCCGCCCGGCCGCCGACGACCGCACGCCGGAGGCGGCCAAGGCGCGCGAGGCGCGCGGGCTGTCGAGCCCGCCCTGGGTGATCGACGATGTCTGGTACCGCCTCGACGGCGACGGCTACTTCGGCGGGCAGCGCTTCGCGCTCTGGGTGCTCGACGTCGGGCGCGCGACCGTCGACTGCGTCTTCGACCGCGACCGGCTCGGCACCTTCTCGTACGACTGGGCGCCGGACGGCAGCGCGCTCGCGGTGGCGGCCAACGCGCACCCGCGCGCGTCGTGGGAACCGGCCGAGGCCGAGCTCTTCGTCGTCTCGCCGGGCGCGCGCGGCCGGCACGTGGTGTCGCGCGTCCCGGGGCTTCCGAAGGGCCCGAAGTCGTGCCCGCGCTGGAGCCCCGACGGGCTGCGCGTGGCGTTCGTGGGCCGGGCCGGGACGGGCGCGATGTACGGCACGCGCAACGTGGACCTCTTCGTGCATGACTTCGCGGCCGGGCGCACGACCTGCCTCACCCGGGGCAGCGACCTCTGCCTGCAGGCCGCGACCCTCAGCGACTCGGGCGAACCCGCCTTCGACGCGCAGGTGCGCTGGTTCCCCGACGGCACCGCCATCTTCTTCCGCGCCGGCTGGCACGGCAGCGGCCTCGTGGCGAGCGTCCCCGCGCACGGCGGAGCCGTGGCCTTCCACACCGGGCCCGGCGCCGAGCACGTGATGGGCACCTTCAGCGCCGACGGCTGGCGGCTTGCGTGCGTTCGCTCCACGCCGACGCAGCCCGGCGAGGTCCACGTGCTCGAGGTCGAGCGCAGCGTGTTCGCGGCCCGGAAGGTCACGGGCTTCAACGACGCGCTGCTCGCGGAGCTCGACCTGGCCGAGCCGCGCGAGCGCTGGGTGAGGGCGAAGGACGGCCACCGGGTGCAGTGCTGGAGCATGCGGCCGCGCGCCGCGCGCGGGCGCATTCCCGCCATCCTCGAGATCCACGGCGGCCCGCACGCGCAGTACGGGCTCACGTTCTTCCACGAGTTCCAGCTGCTCTGCGCGCAGGGCTACGAGGTGTGGTTCCCCAACCCGCGCGGGTCGAAGGGCTACGGCGAGCGCCACACCGCGGCGATCCGGGGCGCCTGGGGCACGAAGGACTGGATGGACGTGCAGGCCGTGGCCGCCGCGATGCGGCGCGACCCGGGCATCCGGCGCGACCGCATCGGCATCATGGGCGGAAGCTACGGCGGCTACATGACCAACTGGGCCGTGGCGCACGACCGCGGGTTCCGCGCGGCGGTCACCGATCGCTGCGTCAGCAACATGGTGAGCATGGCTGGCAACAGCGACTGGGTGGACTTCCCCGGCACCGAATGGAAGGGCGGCCCGTTCACGGACCCGCGTGCCCTGTGGCAGGCAAGCCCGATCGCGCACTTCGCGAAGGTCCGCACGCCGATGCTCATCATCCACTCCGAGGGCGACCTCCGCTGCAACGTGGAGCAGGGCGAGCAGGTCCACGCCGCGCTCTGCACCCTCGGCGTCCCCAACCGGTTCGTCCGCTACCCGCGCGAGACGAGCCACGGCATGAGCCGCATGGGGCCGCCGGACCTGCGCGTGCACCGGCTGCGCGAGATCACGGCCTGGTGGAAGCGCTGGATGGGCAGCTGACGCGCCGGTGACGGGCGCCGCGCGCGCCGCGCCGTCGGCGGCGACCGAGGTGGCCTACACTCCCCGGAATGGCTGAACCGCGACCAACTCCGGAACAGGCGATGGACCATGTCCGCGCCATCCTGCGCTTCATCGGCGAGGACCCCTCGCGCGAGGGCCTGGTGGACACGCCCAAGCGCGTGGTCAAGGCGATGAGCGAGCACTTCTGGGGCTACGGCGCCGACCCGATGGAGCCGCTTGCCCGCACCTTCAGCGAGGTCGAGGGCTACGACGAGCTGGTGCTCCTCTCCAACATCCAGGTGCACAGCCACTGCGAGCACCACATGGTGCCGTTCGTGGGCGTCGCGCACGTCGGCTACATCCCGAACGGGCGCGTGGTGGGCCTCTCCAAGCTCGCGCGCGTGGTCGACATCTACTCCAAGCGGCTGCAGGTGCAGGAGAAGCTCACCGCGCAGGTCGCCTCGGCGATCCACGAGACGCTGAAGCCCACCGCCGTCGGCGTGGTCATCCAGGCGCGGCACTTCTGCATGTGCTACCGCGGCGTCCAGCAGCCGAGCGCCATCACCACCACCAGCAAGCTCTACGGCACGTTCCTCTCGAACGCCGCCGCCCGCGCCGAGTTCTTCCAGCTGATCGGCACGACGAAGCCCGTCGAGGGCATGTGACGGGGCCGGGCGCCCGGGGCCCCTCCTACACCGCGACCTCGCGGCCCTCGGCGCTCGAGCGGTAGACCGCGTCGAGGATCGACTGCACCCGTCGCCCGGCCACGGCGTCCGCGTGGGGCGGGGTGCCGTGCTCGGCGAGCGCGCGGAACATCCGGTACTGCTCGTCCCATGCGTCGTGCTCGACGTTGCCTGAGGCGAACTCGGGCGTGAGGTCGGCCACCTTGCCGGCGGCCTCGGTGGCGATGGTGAACTGCTTTCCGAAGATCGGGAAGAAGCAGCCGCCCTTGTCGCCGAACACCGTGATGCCGTTTGACATGTGCTTCTCGTCGACGTTCATGGCCCACGTCGCGTTTGCCTCGATCGTCAGCCCGCCCTCGCAGCGCACGAGCGCCGTGGCGTGGTCCTCGACGTCGCACGTGCCCTCGAACCTCGGCGGCCCGGCCCACATGCTCGTGTGGACGTAGTCCCGCATGCGCGTGCCGAAGTTCGCGTACGTGGCACCGCTCACGCGCTCGGGGCGCGGGCTGCCTGCGAGGTGGAGCGACAGGTCGATCACGTGCACGCCGAGGTCGATGAGCGGACCGCCGCCGGACATGGACTTCGTGGTGAACCACCCGCCGAGCCCCGGCACGCCGCGCCGGCGGTACAGGCTGCACTTGACGTGGTAGATGCGGCCGAACGCGCCCGAGTCGATGTAGTGCTTCACCGCGCGGCTCGCCGGCGTGCTGCGCGAGACGAACCCCATCTGCAGCCGGCCCTTCGTGCGCTCGAGCGTCGCGATGATCCGGTCGCACTCGGCCACGTTCATCGCCATCGGCTTCTCGAGGAACACCGTCTTGCCGGCCTCGAGCGCCTCGCAGGCGACCGCGGCATGGTCGACGTTGGGCACGGCCACCACCACCGAGTCGACCTCCTTCATGGAGAGCAGCTCCTTCACCGAGCCGCACACCCGGGCGCCGCCGTGCTTCTTCCCGAAGGCCGCGCCCTTGGCGGGGTTCACGTCCCACACCCCGGCCACGGGGATCCCGGCACGCGCCGCCGTGTCCGCGTGCACGTTCCCGATCGCGCCAGCACCGATGATCCCGAGCGTCATTGCCATGGTCGGGTCAAGATAGCCGCCGCGCGGGGCAGCGCCGGGATTCATCCCCCCGCGCCCCGTGCGCCGATGCCTACGATCCCCGCATGTCCCGACCACGGACGGTCATCGTCGGCGCCGGCATCGTCGGCCTCGCCACCGCGTACTTCCTTGCGCGCGCCGGCCGCGACGTGCTCGTCCTCGACCGCGAGGAGATCGGCGATGGCGCAAGCTGCGGCAACGCCGGGCTCCTCTCCATCGGCCACTACCCGCTCACGCGGCCGGGCGTCAGCTGGCGCGGCCTGAGGTGGATGCTCGACCGCGATGCGCCGCTCTTCATCCGGCCGCGCCCCGACGCGGACCTGATCTCCTGGCTCTGGACCTTCCACCGCCACTGCAACCGTCGATGGCTCGACGGCTGCATGCGCGAGCTGTGCGCGATGGGCTTCCCGACGCTCCGGCTCTTCGAGGAGATCATCGCCGCCGAGGGAATCCACTGCGACTACCGCCGGGACGGCTGGCTCGACGTTGTGATGGACCCGGCCAACCTGCCGCACGCCGAGGCCGAGGCCGGCTCGCTCGTGCCGCACGGCTACTCGTACCGCATGCTCACGGGCGACGAGCTCCGCGCGCGCAGCGCGTGCTTCACGCCCGAGGTCGCGGGCGCGGCCTGGTACACGGACAGCGCGCACTGCCATCCGGGCGACTTCATGCTCGGCCTCGGCGCCGCCTGCGCCCGCCGCGGCGTGGAGATCCGCACCTCGGTCGACGTGGCCGGCCTCGAGCGCGACCGCCACGGGCGCGTCGCCGGCGTCCACTCCGCGCGCGGCGAGACGTTCGAGGGGTCCGAGGTGGTGATCGCGGCGGGCGTGTGGAGCGGCGACCTGATGCGCGACATGGGGCTCGACATCCCGATGCAGGGTGCGCGCGGCTACCACCTGCAGTACGAGGGCATCCCCGAGCTGCCGTTCACGGGCTGCGTGCTGCACGAGACGTTCGTGGCCGTCACCCCGATGCGCGACCAGCTGCGCCTCGCGGGCACGCTCGAGATCCAGCCGCTCGGCCGCCCGTGGATGCGCAACCGCCTCCAGAAGCTGCCGGGGGGCGCGCGCCGCTACATCAAGGGCATCGACCAGGGCAGGGTGGTGGCGGAGTGGGCCGGCTACCGGCCGTGCACCTCCGACGGCATGCCGGTCATCGGGGCAGTGCCCGGATCGCCAGGCCTGTACGTGGGCACCGGCCACGCCATGATGGGAATGACCCTCGGCCCCGTCACCGCGCGCGTGCTTGCCGACCTCGTCCTCGGCGCGACGCCGCCGATGGCACTGCCGCTTGCCGACCCTGCGCGCTACTCCGCCGCGCGCGTCCCGGGCCCCGCCGTCGCGGCGAGCGCCTGAGCGTCACTTCGCGCCTGAAGTGCCAGCCACGTCCTCGTACCCGCGCAGCACCTCGCGGAGGTCGGCGGCCCAGTCCTCGCCGGCCGGCCCGAGTGCCTTCGCGCCCGCGATCGCGCGCCGCGTGAGGTCCGCGGCCCTCGCCCGGTCGCCCTTCAGTCCCCAGGCATGCCCGAGTTCGGCAAGCACCTGCGGCGCCGGCTCCTGGCCCGCGGCGGTCGCGCCCTCGAGCCATGCGATCGCGGCGTCCACGCGCCGGTCCGTGATCGGCGTCCGCAGCACGAATGCCGCAAGCCACAGCCGCGTGCCGCCGTCCTCGCGCACCAGCGCCTCGGCCGCCGCGTAGCCCTCGTCGGCCCGGCCCGAACGGAGGAGCAGCATCGCGCGCTGGACGCGCAGCGGCAGCGAAGCCTCGGGCCCCGCGTCCGCGATGGCCATGTCGAGGGCCCCGAGCGCGCGCGCCGTGTCGCCGGCCGCCAGCGCTTCCTTCGTGTCGCGCTCGCGCGCCCGCTGCCGGTCGTCCTCGGCGACGGTGTCCTCGAAGAGCGCCTTCGCGGCCGCCACGTCCCACGTGCCGTCGAGCACCTTTGCGAGCGTGGGCTCCGCATCGCGCGGGTGGCCCACCCACTGCACCACGCCCTCGCGCACGATGAACGCCGTCGGCAGCCCGCGCTGGTGCGCGGCGTCGAGCCACTCGCGCCGCATCGAGCCGTCCGGGTCGGCTCCGAGCGTGAACCGCGCCTTGCCGCGCCATTCCTCGCGCTCGGCAAAGCGGCGGACCGCCTCCAGGTCCTCGTCCGTCACGCCCACCACGTCCACGCCGCGCGCGCGCAGGTCGTCGGCCAGCTTCGAGAGCCCCGCGAGCGACTGCCGCGACGGCGCGCTCCAGGTGGCCCAGAAGGCGATCACGTAGACCCGCCCGGGCGTCCAGAACTCCGGCGCATCCCCGCGAACCCATGCCGCCACTTCGGGCTTCGGCGCCTTCGTCCCGATCGACAGCGCAGGCGGCGCCACCGGGGCCGCCGCCTGCGCGAGCGCTCCCGAAAGGACGAGCGCGAGCATCGTCATGTGCAGGGCTCCGTCACTTGCCGCCCGGCGAACCGGCACCGCCGCCCGCGGGGGCCGAGGGGGCACCGGGCGCGGGGTCCTTGCCGCCGGTCGCGGGCCGCGACCGCGGCGCGCCTGCGCCCGGCGCGCCTGCGCCCGGCGCGCCTGCGCCCGGCGCGCCTGCGCCCGGCGCGCCTGCGCCCGGCCCGCCCATGCCCATGCTCTCCTGCATGGCGCGCTGGACGGCCTCGGAGAACGCGGCCTTGGCCGCTTCCGACGAGGTGATCTTGCCGTCATTGATGTCCTTGGCGACGCCGGTGGCCGCGATCTTCATGGACGAGCGCATGGTTTCGCCCATCATGTTGGCCATCATCGCCATGTTCGCGCCCTCGTCGCCGCGCACGCCGGTGGCGGTGTCGAAGTCGAGCCACCACTTGCCGTCGGCCTTGACGAGCGGCGCGGACTTGCCGCTCGGCTTGCCCTCGGCATCAACCCCCACCAGCGTGGCCTTGTCCTCGCCGTCCATCTTCACCTCGAACTTGCCGTCCATGGGGATCGGTAGCGGGGCACCGGCCGCGGACGTGCCGAACTTGGCCATCGAAGCGGTGACGAGCGGCCCCATGTCCTCGACCAGCGCGCACGTCACGCGGAGCGCGACCTTGCCGCCGTCCGTCGTGCTGCGCATGGCGCGCACGAACCGCGAGAGGCCCGCGCCGTCCTTCGACGCCGTCGGGAGGAACTCGACCATCGCCTGCGGCGAGTCGAACCCTTCCGGCGTGATGGCGGGGAACACCTTCTCGGCGGCCGGGGTGAGCTTTGCCTCGGGGCGGGGCATCCGCGGGGTGCGCGGGGCACCGGGCGCGCCCGGCGCCGCGCCGGGAACCTGCGGGGCCTTGGGTGCGGCCGGCGCGGCGGGTGCGGCCGGCGCGGCGGGCGCGCCGTCCTGCAGCAGCAGCGCGGTCTTCTTGGTGGGCGTGGGCGCCTCGCCGCCCTCGTACTTGCGGAGGGTGTCCTTCAGCTCGCCGGCCATCTGGCCGTCGGCCTTGTCGATGGCCTTCTTCTGCCACTCGATGGCCTTCGCCTTGTCGCCCGACTCCCACCAGGCGCGCGCAAGCGTGTCGATGATGGCGGCGTCGTCGCCCCCGCTCGCCGTGACGGCGGCCTTGGCGGTCTCGAGCGCGAACGGGATGTCGCGCTCCTTCACGCGCTCCTCGTCGAGCACGAACCACGCCATCTCGTTCAGCACCATCTCGTCGCCCGTGGCCCCCGCGAGCACCTCGCGCCCGAGCGCGTAGCCGTCCGCGGGCCGGTTGGCGTCCGTGAGCAGCATCTTGAACTTCTGCACCTGCATGCCGGCCTTCGCGCGCGCCGGGGCGGACGCGATGTCCTCGTCGAGCATCTTCATGACCGCGTCCCAGTCGCCGGACTTGCGCGCCTTGGCCATGGCCGACCGGCGCTGCATCTGCTTGCGCCCCATCGCGGCCTGCTGCTCGAACTCCGACTTGAACGATGCGGCATCCCACGTGCCCGTGACGATCTTCTCGAGCGGCTCGTCCATGCCCATCGGGTGGCCGATCCACTGCACCTTCGAGTCCTTGACGATGAACGCGGTCGGGATGCCGTTCTGGCCCGCCGCCTCCATGTAGGCCTTGTGCACCGAGCGGTCGGGATCGGTCGCGAGGTTGTAGCGGGCCTTCTGCTTCCACTCGTCGGTGTCGAGGAACTTGGTGACCGTGTCCACCTTCTCGTCGCTGATGCCGACGACCACCACCTTGTCCTTGTACTTGTCCGCGACGTCGGAGATGTGCGGCATGCTCATGCGGCACGGGCCGCACCAGGTGGCCCAGAACTCCACCACGTAGACCTTGCCGCCGTCGAACCACTTGGGCTCGGTGCCGCGGACGAACTTCTCGATGGCCGGCACCGGGGCGTCGCTGCCGATGGTCAGGGCGTCCGCCTTGTCGGCGGCCTTGTCCTGCGCGCCGGCGGCGGCGGAGAGGGAGAGGGCCAGCGCAGCGAACCGCGCGGCGTGACGGAGTGCGTTCAGGTCGTTGGTCATGGCATTGACGATACCACCCGCACTTCACGCCCCGCGGCCGCGGCACGGTCGGCGTATCCTCGGCCCGGGTCCTTCCCCTCGTTCGCCGGAGCCGGCCCCGCCCCGCGCCCGCGCGCCCGAGAATCGCGCCTTCCACGCTTCGCCATGGCAGCAGAACACGACCAGAACACCGGCGCCCGCATCCTCGACGGCAAGGCCTTGTCCGAGGCCGTTCGCGCCCGCCTCCGCGAGCGCATCGCCGCCTCCGGGCGCCCCGTGCGGCTGGACGCATTGCTCGTGGGCGACGACCGGGCCGCCGGCATCTACGCCACGAACCAGGGGAAGACGTGCGCCGAGGTCGGCATCGAGTACGTGCTGCATCGCCTCCCCGCGGGCGCGACCTACGACGACGTGGCGGGCCGCGTGCTCCTCCTCAACAGCGAGGACTCGGTGCGTGCGCTGATGGTGCACCTGCCGCTCCCCGGGGGCGTGGACGCCGAGCGGGTGCAGTCGCTCATCTCGCCGGAGAAGGACGTGGAGGGCGTCAACCCCGCCAACATCGGGAACGTCGTCTACGGCCGGCGGAGCCTGGTGCCGTGCACCGCGCTCGCGTGCCTGGAGATGATCGAGTCCACCGGCATCGACCTGCGCGGCAGGCGCTGCTGCGTGGTGGGCGCGAGCAACATCGTCGGGAAGCCGATCGCCGTCCTCCTGATGCGTGCCGACGCCACCGTCCACTCGACCAACAAGTTCACGCCGGACCTGCCTGCGCTGGCGCGCGAGTGCGACGTGGTGGTGGCGGCCTGCGGGGTGCCCCGGCTCGTCACGCGCGACTGGGTGAAGCCCGGCGCCGTGGTCATCGACGTGGGCATCAACCGGATCGACGGTCCCGATGGCCGGAAGGTCACGGTCGGCGACGTCGACTTCGAAGCCGTCCGCCCCGCGGCGGGCTGGATCTCGCCCGTCCCCGGCGGCGTCGGCCCGATGACCGTTGCCATGCTCCTCCGCAACGTGGTGGATGCCGCGCTCCGCTGAGCGCGCTCGGCCGTCTCCGGCGTCCGGGCCGCCCCGCGATCACGCGAGGAGGCGCGCCGCTTCCTCGTAGCGCGCGTGCGTCTGGGCCACCACTTCGGCGGGCAGCACGGGCCCCGGCGGCTCCTTGCGCCAGCGGCCGGCGGCCGCTTCCCCGAGCAGCCAGTTCCGCAGGTACTGCTTGTCGAAGCTCGGCTGGTCCCGGCCCGGCGCGTAGCCGGCGAGCGGCCAGTAGCGGCTCGAGTCCGGCGTGAGCACCTCGTCCACGAGCATCAGTTCCTCGGTCGGTTCGCCGCCCCCGTCGAGCGCGAACCCGAACTCGAACTTGGTGTCGGCCAGGATCATGCCCCGGGCAAGCGCGCGCTCGGACGCGGCCCGGTAGATCTCCAGCGTCACGTCGCGCAGCCGCGCCGCCAGGTCGCCGCCGACGTGGTCGCACATGCGTTCGAACGTGATGTTCTCGTCGTGCCCCTCCGCGGCCTTGGTGGCGGGCGTGAAGACGGGTTCCGGCAGACGGTCGCACTGCCGCAGCCCGCGCGGCAGCTCCACGCCGCATGCCGTGCCTGCGGCCTGGTACTCCTGCCAGCCGCTCCCCGCGAGGTAGCCGCGGGCCACGCACTCCACCTGCACCACGCGCGCCGCGCGGCAGGTCATCGACCGCCCCGCGAGCATGGCGCGGTCGTGCGGAGCAAGCCCGGGGATGTCGTCGACGCGCGACGAGAGGAAGTGGTCCGGCACGATGCCCAGCGGCCGCAGGAACCTGAACCACCCGACGCTGATCTCGGTGAGCAGCCGTCCCTTGCCCGGCACCGGGGTCGGCATGACCACGTCGAACGCGCTGATGCGGTCCGTGGCCACCACGAGGAGCCTCGGCGGCGTGCCCGGCGACGCCGGGAGCGCGTAGACGTCGCGCACCTTGCCGCACCGGCGGCCGGCGAGCGGGAGGTTGGTCTCGAACACCGCGTCGGTTCCGTCGGCTGGCGCGTGGCGCAGGGCGGTCATGGAACCGATCGTATCTGCCGGCGCGCCGCCGATGCCGCGCGCTTTCGCCTGCATTGCCGGCAATCCGCGCATGGCGGATACACTCGCCCGCGAATGCTGCGGTTCCTCGTGCACGATGAGCGCGGACTGGCCACGCAGTGGCCGCTGGTCAACGCGCACCTGCTCGGATCGGACGACACCTCCCGCAAGGGCGGCATCGCGTTCCGTGACGGCTGCATCACGTGCAAGACGTCGGACACCCATGCGGCGCTCGCGTTCTCGCTGGAGGTCGATGCCGGCAAGGCCGGTCGGCTGATGCTGCAGACCTGCCTGCTGCGCCAGCGCGAGGAGCCCTACCGGCTGTACGAGGAACTGGCGCGCCACCGCATCAAGCTGTTCCTGGAGAAGAGCGAGAACTGGCTCTTCCTCGACCCGGCGAAGGCCCCCGAGGCGTTCGAGAAGTTCGAGCAGGCGCGAACGACGTTCGTGATGGGCATGACCGAGCCGGACCCGGTGCGGTCGGAGCTGCTCCACCGCGACGCGCTGGCGCTCGGCATCTTCGCCAGCGAGCAGCTGGTGATGAAGCGCACCGAATGGCAGCTCCACCGCCGCTTCGGGGCCAAGGCGCCCGACTACGCGCTCGGCATCCGGGTTCCAATCGAGAAGGCGCCAGAGCAGCTGACCCAGGTGCTCTCGTCGCAGTTCGACACCGTGCGCGTGCCCACGCCCTGGAGCCTGATCGAGCCCACGCAGGGCAAGTTCTCCTTCGACCAGGTCGACCGCTGGATGGCGTGGGCCAAGAAGTCCGGGCGCAAGATCATCGCGGGTCCGCTGCTCGACGCCGGTGCGGCCGGCGTGCCCGGGTGGGTGCGCCCGTCGCTTGCCGACCCGGCGAAGCTCAAGGACCGGCTCTACCTCTTCATCCGCGAGGTGGTGGCCCGGTATGCGCCGCTGAACCCCATCTGGAACACTGCCGCGTCGGTGCACCTGAACGAGGCCGCGCCGCTCACCACCGAGGCGATGGTGAGCGTGACTCGCATGGCCGGCGTCACCGTGCGCCAGCTGGTGAAGAACGCCAAGCTCCTCGTTGAGGTCGGCGACCCGTTCAGCGACATCCCGCCCGCCACCGAGCGGGCCATCGGCGCCATCGTCTACATCCGCGCGCTGCTGGCGGAGGGCGTGCCCATGGACATGGTCGGCCTTCCCGTGCTGCTCGGAGGCACGGCACCCGGGCAGGGTGCGCGCGACCTCATGCAGGTCTGCGCGATGGTGGAGCGATTCACCAGCCGCAAGGAGATGCCGCCGATCGTGCTCAGCGCATGCGCGGTGCCGAGCGCGCCGCAGCCCGACGTCGGCACCGGCTGGTGGCGCGAGCCGTGGAGCGCGCGTTCGCAGGGAGCGTGGGCGCCCATGGTCTTCCAGATCGCGCTGGCCAATCCCAACGTGCACCTGGTGGTCTGGGACCGGCTTCGCGACGACGCCGGCTACGGCATCCGCGACTCCGGCCTGTTCGCGCCGGATGGCTCACCGAAGCCCGCGGCGGAACGCCTGCTCGCGACGCGCCGCAGGCTGCGGACGCCGCTCGGGCCCTTCGCGGGTGCGGTTGCCGACGCAAGCGACGCGACCGCCGCGGGATCGGGGGACTGACATGCGGCGCACGTGGTGGTTCGCGCGCCGAGCGGGCGTGGCGGCGGTGCTCTGCGCGCTGTGCGCCGGGGCCATCGCCCGCATTCCCGCCTCGGATCCCTCGAGCGGACCGGCGCTCCGCACGCTCGACGTGAACGCCGCCCCGGCCGAGGAGCTTGAGCTCCTCCCCGGCGTCGGGCCGTCGGTGGCTTCCGCCATCGTGGCCGACCGTGCCGACCGCGGCCCGTTCCGGACGGTGGACGACCTCGACCGCGTGCGCGGCATCGGGCCGGGGCTCCTCGCCAAGGTGCGCCCGCACCTGCGCGCCGGCGCGGCGCCCGCGGGTTCCGCCTACGCTGTTCGCTGATGCCATCCGCACCGGACGCATCGCTCGCCGCCCTCGGCGGGCTGCTCGCAGATCGCGCGCTCGACCCCCTCGTCACCAACGTCGAGGCGGGCGGGGCTTCGTCGTGCCGCGGCGCGGCGGGGAGCAGCTCGTCGTTCGTGGCCGCCGCGCTCGCCGCGCGCACGGGCCGGACGGTGCTCCTCGTCACCGCGCACCTCGACGAGGCCGACGAGGCGTTCGCGGAACTCGCGGACCTCCATGCGGCGGGCCTGGGGCCGGAGCCTGCGCTGATGCCGGCGCTCGAGGGCATCCCGGGCGAGGGCGGGTCGGCGCTCGATCTGCTGGCGGAGCGCCTCGCCGTGGTGCGGCGGCTCGCCGAGGGCCGCGCGCCGGGCATCCTGGTGGCGCCGGTCCCGTCGCTCATGCAGATGGTGCCGGGGCCGGAGCTCCTTCCCCGCCTCCTGCGCGTGGTGCGCGAGGGCGAGCGGTGCGCGCCGCGCGCCCTCGCGGAGTGGCTTGCCGATGCCGGCTACTCGCGCACCGATGCCATCGAGAACCCCGGCGAGTTCGCGGTGCGCGGCGGCGTGATGGACATCTTCCCGCCGGGCGGCGCGCTGCCCGTGCGGCTCGACTTCTTCGGCGACGACGTGGAGCGGATCTTCGAGATCGACCTCGCCACGCAGGCCAGCGACCGCCGCGTGCAGGAGGCGCAGCTCGTCGGCGCCAGCCCGCAGGCGCTGGTGGACGACGAGGGGAAGGTGCCGGCCGCCGAGCTGCTTCCCGCGGGCACGGCGTGCATCGTGGCCGAGCTGGCGGAGGTCCTCGAGCAGGGGCGCGGCTACTGGGAGCGGGTGAGCGACGGGCACGGCGTGCTCTCGGTGCAGGAGCTCTTCAAGGCGCTCGGGCGCCGCTGCCACGCGGTGGTGGACGTCAACGGCTTCAGTTCGACCAACGCCTCCGACCGCGTGGTGCGGCTTCCCGTGGAGGCGCTGCCCGCGTTCGACGACGAGGTGAAGGCCGCGTTCGGCGAGCTCGCTGCCGTCGCGGCGCGCATGCCTGCCGTCCTCTGCTGCGACACCGACGGCGAGCTTGCGCGCGCGGCCGAGCTGCTCGCCGAGCACGTGCCTGCGGCGCGCGTCCCGCGCGTGCGAATGCACGTCCACCGCGGATTCGCCTGGGACGGCGCCGCGCCGCTTGCGGTGGTGCCTCAGCACGAGGTGCTCAACCGCTTCGGCACGCGCCGGCGCGTCCAGCGCGTGGGCGGCGCGGGGACGCGCGATGCGTTCCTGCAGTTCGGCCCGGGCGACTACGTGGTGCACCGCGACCACGGGATCGCGCGCTTCGCGGGCCTGCAGCTCATGGCCGCCAAGGAGGGGAGGGAGTCGGGCGAGGAGGAGTTCCTCACGCTCGAGTTCTCCGAGGGCGCCCGCCTCCACGTGCCGGCCTCCAAGATCGACCTCGTGCAGCGCTACGTGGGCTCCGGCGCCGCGCGGCCGCAGCTCTCCACGCTCGGCGGCAAGCGCTGGAAGGCGCAGAAGGAGCGCGTCCGCGAGTCGGTCCTCGACCTCGCCGGCGAGATGCTCCGCATCCAGGCGGCGCGCGAGGCGACGTCCGGCATCCGCTTCCCCGACGACACCGCGTGGATGCGCGAGTTCGAGTCGGACTTCCCTTACACCGAGACCGAGGACCAGCTCACCGCCATCGCCGCGGTGAAGCGCGACATGCAGGGCGCGCGCCCGATGGACCGCCTCATCTGCGGCGACGTCGGCTTCGGCAAGACCGAGGTGGCGATCCGCGCCGCCTTCAAGGCCGTGGAGAGCGGCCGCCAGGTGGCCGTGCTGGTGCCGACCACGGTGCTCGCCGAGCAGCACGAGCGCACCTTCCGCGACCGCTTCCGCGCCTACCCGTTCCGCATCGAGAGCCTCTCGCGGTTCAAGGGCGGCGCCGAGAGCCGCAGGATCCTCGAGGACCTCGCCAAGGGCCAGGTGGACGTCGTCATCGGCACGCACCGCCTGCTCAGCGAGGACGTGCGCTTCAAGGACCTCGGCGTCGTGGTCGTCGACGAGGAGCAGCGCTTCGGCGTCGAGCACAAGCAGCGGCTCCTCGGCTTCAGGCTCACGGCCGACGTGCTCACGCTGAGCGCCACGCCCATCCCGCGCACGCTGCACATGAGCCTCCTCGGCCTGCGCGACATCTCGAGCCTCACCACGCCGCCGCCCGACCGGCGCGCCATCGTGACCGAGGTGATCCCCTGGAACCCGCGCCGGGTGCAGCAGGCCATCCGCCGCGAGCTTGCGCGCGAGGGCCAGGTGTTCTTCGTGCACAACCGCGTGCACGACATCGAGGAGGTGGCCGCGCAGGTGAAGGAGCTGGTGCCCGAGGCGCGCGTCATCGTCGGCCACGGCCAGATGACCCCGGCGATGCTCGAGGGCGTCATGCTCGCCTTCATGCGCCACGAGGCGGACGTCCTCGTGAGCACCACCATCATCGAGAGCGGCATCGACATCCCCACCGCCAACACGATGGTGATCCACGACGCCAACATCTACGGACTGGCCGAGCTGCACCAGCTGCGCGGCCGCGTGGGGCGCTCGCGGCACCGGGCGTACTGCTACCTCACGCTGCCGCAGGACCGCACCGTCACCGAGGACGCCATGAAGCGCCTGAAGGCCATCGAGGACTACTCGATGCTCGGCGCGGGCTTCCGGATCGCCATGCGCGACCTCGAGATCCGCGGTGCGGGCAACCTGCTCGGCGCGGAGCAGAGCGGCCACATCGCGACGGTCGGCTACGAGATGTACTGCCAGCTGCTCGAGCAGGCCGTGGGCGAGCTGCGCAGCGAGGAGCGCGTGGTGCCGAGCGACACGGTGCTCGACATCGGCGTCGCCGCCAGCATCCCGCGGGGCTACATCCCGAGCGACCTGCGGCGCATGGAGGCCTACCGGCGCATCGCGGGCGCGCGCGAGCCCGCGCAGCTTGCGAAGGTGCGCACGGACCTCGACAGCGCCTACGGCGCGCCGCCCGCGGGCGTGCAGCTCCTCCTCGACCTGGCCGAGGTGCGCCTCGCGGCCACCCTCCTCGGCGTGCGCTCGGTGGCGCGGCGCGAGCAGGACGTGGTGTTCCGCACCCTCGACTCCGAGGCGCTCCGCTCGCGCCTTGCCGGGGTGCAGGGCACCGTGCGCGTGGTCGGCCAGCCCGACGAGCGCGGGCTCATCGACGTGTTCCTACGGCCCTCGAAGGCATTCCTCGAGCCGCGCGCGCTCGTGCAGCTCCTCAGGCGCCGGCTGCAGGCCGCCTGAGTGCCGCCGCCCGAACCCGCAAGCAAGCCCCCGACCGCGCACAGGCGTGGAGTGCGCGGTCGGAGGAAGCCGTCCCGAGGGACGGTTTGGAACAACTGGTCCTTTCCCGAGGACCGATGTGATCTGTCAGGCGCGGCGGCGCGTGGCGCCGACGGCGCCGGCGAACGCGAGGAGGGCGATGGCGCCAGGGGCGGGATTGGCCCCTCCGTCCATGTTGCTGCCGTTCGAGGTTCCGGTCACCAGGACCCGATCGAGGTTCCAGAACGCGGAGCCGAGCATCGGAGCGCCATTCGCTCCGATGAATCGTCCCGACGTCGGGTCCTTGACCGCGACGATTCGGAAGCGGAACTTGGTGTTGTCCGAAACGCCATCCACGAACGAAAGGTTGTAGGCGAAGCGAGTGAAGGTGCCGTTGGCCTTGACTCGGAACCGGCCGGCATTCGAGAGCCCGGCGACCGTGTAGGTGCGTCCGGCATTCGTCGAGTACTGAAACTGACCCCAGCGGCTCGAGCGAGCTTGACCGGAGAGGGCGAACCCGACCGAGATGAAGCTGAAGCCGTTGGTGTTTGCCTGGAACTGCGCACCCCGGCGTCCCGAGGCGTTGGTCGCGGCGTTGAAGTTTCCGATCCGCATGGCGCGGTTCGTGCCGCCCGCGGTGTCGAATGACGACCCCGTGGCGAAGCCGAGCGCCGTTCCGCCGACCGCGATGGCCGTGCTGCCGCGGGCGTTCACCGCCGCGCGGTTCGCCGCGTTGAAGTTCCAGCTCGTCACCACGGCTGCGTCCGCCGAGGCTGCCAGCAAGGCCGATGCTCCGGCCACGATCAGGGTCTTGTTCAACATGTCTAGCTCCAAGCGAAGGGGTGCCGTGGAGATCCGGCGTGAGGTAAGGGGCCTCGGCGCCGGTCTGGACCGGGAGGAAGGGATCCGGTCCGACAGGAGAGGCGCGAAAGGGGCGCAGGGCGGATCACCCGCCCCTGACTTTTTTTGCAGGTCGGCCCCGACTGCCGGGAATCTGGGTTTCTGGCCGGAAAAAGGGCCAGACTCCCCAGATGCTTCATCCGCAGGCGCGATACTTCCCTCCAGAACGGTGCCAGCAGGCGCCGGCACGGACGCACGGGCAGGGCGCCCAGGCCTGGGGCCGAGGACGCCCTCCACGGAACACGAAGGAGTCAGTCATGGCAAACCTGAACAAAGTGATGCTCATCGGAAACCTCACCCGCGACCCGGAGCTGAAGTACACGCCTGGCAACCAGGCGGTGTGCGAGGTCGGCCTGGCGGTCAACCGCAAGTACCGCACCAAGGAAGGCGAGGAGCGCGAGGAGACCACGTTCGTCGACTGCGAGGCCTGGGGCAAGCAGGCCGAGGTCATCAAGCAGTACATGACCAAGGGCCGCCCGCTCTTCGTCGAAGGGCGCCTCAAGCTCGACACCTGGGAGGACAAGGATGGCGGCAAGCGCTCGAAGATGCGCGTCGTCATCGAGAACTTCCAGTTCCTCGGCGGCGGCGGCGGCGGCGGCGGAAACGGCGGCGGCGGTGAGCGCTTCGTGTCCGACGAAGGCGGCGCGCCCGCGCGCGGCGCCGGCGGCGGTCGTGCCCCGGCCGGTGCCGGCGCCCGGGGCGGCGCCCCGCACCAGGAAGTCGCCGACGAGGACATCCCGTTCTGACCATCCCGGCCCCGCAGGCTCCGGACCAGGCCTCTGATTCCCGGCCGTGGCCCCAGACAGGGGCCCCAGACAGGGGCCCCAGACAGGGGCCCCGGCCGGCCTATTTGACCCCTTGGCGGCCCTGCGGCTTCCGGTACACTTGTCCGCCTGCACCCACGCGGCCACGACGGCCGCGCCTCCTCAATGCTGGGCCCCGAGGCAGCCCTAACTCACGCGGCATGGCCGCGGAAGGACAGCGTCATGGCGACGAAGAAGGTCGAGCTCCTGCTCAACCGCACCATCGAGAACCTGGGCCTGGTCGGGGACGTCGTGAAGGTGAAGCCCGGCTTCGCCCGCAACTACCTGCTACCGCACGGCTTTGCCGAGGCGCCGACCCCCGAGAAGATCGAGGCCCTCAAGGACCTGCGCGCGAAGGCGCGGGCCGAGCTGGCCAAGCTGCGCTCCGAGCGCGAGGCGCTCATCGCCCGCATGGAAGGCGTGGCCATCAAGCTCATCCGCAGCGTGAACGACGCCGGCGTCCTCTACGGCGCCGTCACCCAGCGCGACATCTCCGACCAGCTGGTGGCCGACGGCTACCCGGTGGACATGCGCGCCGTGCGCCTGCAGAACCCGATCCGCCGCATCGGCAGCTACGCCTGCGTGATCCAGCTCGACCGCGACCTGCGGACCGAGGTGGGTATCGAGGTGCTGCCGGACCGCACGCTCGAGATCCTGACGGCCGCCGAGGCCGCCCCGGCCGAGGAGCCCGCCGCGGAGGCTCCCGCCACCGAGGGGGCCGCCCCCGCCGAGGACGCGGACATGGGCAAGAAGGGCAAGAAGGGCAAGAAGGCCAAGGCCTGATTTCCCTCCGGAATCCGATCCACGGCGCGCCGCTCCCCCGGGGCGGCGCGTTATCTTTCCCGCCCGCGTGCCCGGTTCGCCGGTCTGTCTGCGCCGTTCGGCGCTCCCGGACCGATGAAAGGGGCACGCAGGGTGGCGCCCGCATGGCGGCAGGCGCGACCCGGACCCCGGCCGCGGACCGTTCGCGGCGCAGGGGCAGTCGATGTCCCGCCGCTGGCAGCTCACGGACGAGCAAGGCGAACCCGATGTCAACCCTGTCCATCTCTCGGCGCGAGACGCTCCCGAGCACTCGCAAGTCCGTCACGCACAAGTTCGCGATCAACGGCCACGAGGGCTACCTCACGATCGGCCTCTTCGCCGACGGCCGCCCGGGCGAGGTCTTCATCAAGATGAGCAAGGAAGGCTCCACGCTCTCCGGCCTCATCCAGGGATTCTGCCGAGCATTCAGCCTCGCGCTGCAGCACGGGCTTGCGGCGGGCGAGGCCGCCGAGCGCTTCCGCGGCATGCGCTTCGAGCCGATGGGCTGCACGAGCAACCCGGACATTCCCGAGGCGCTCAGCATCCTCGACTACGTGGCGCGCTACATCCTGCTGCACTACGGCCGCCCGGCCTGAGACCTTCCCTTCGCGGGACCCACCTGAACGCAACCGCCCCCGTGCGCGCAAGGCGCACGGGGGCGGCTGGTTTCGCGTGGATGTCCGGGCGGCCTGCGCCGCGCGGATTCACTCCTCGGTGCCGGCCGGGGCGGCGGACTCGTCGCGCATGCGCGCCTCGTCCATGGTCCGCTGGGCGGCCTCGGCGTTCTTCATCTGCTCGTCGGTCAGATCGTCGTTGCGGACGATCAGCGCGCGGAGCATTTTCTCGCTGAGGCGGCAGTCGCGCTCGATCTCCCTCACCTTGCGGGGTTCCGCAGTGAAGCGCGACAGGAAGTACACGCCGCGCTTGTTGCCCTTCACGTCGTAGGCAAGCCGGCGCTCGTCCCACTTGATCAGGCTGTGGAGCGTGACGTCGCCCTTGGACAGGCACTCCTTGATGTGGTCCATCGCCGCGTTCATGTCGGCGGACGCGGACTGCGGGAAGAGGAACATCGCCTCGTACTTTCCGATTCGGGTCTCGGTCGTGGTCATGGTCAATCCTTGTGGTTGTTGGTGTTCTCCGGCGCCGCTGCGGGCGCCGGCTGGCTGTTGAAACGGTTCATCGCCTCCTGGAGGCCCTTCGCCGCCCAGCACTCGGCCGCGAGCGCGGCCTTGTCCAGTGCGGCGTCGACCAGCGGGCGCTGGTCGGGCGAGAAGCGGCCGAGCACGTAGTCCACCTGCCGCACGCGGCCCGGGGGGTCGATGCCCACCCGCAGACGCGCCCAGTAGCTGGACCCGAGCTTCAGCCCGATGTCGGTGAGCCCGTTGTGCCCCCCGCTCGAGCCATCCGGCCGAAGCCGGATGGACCCGCAGGGGAGGGCCAGGTCATCGACGATCACCAGGAGGTCACGCGACGGCTCGAGCTTGAAGAACTGCACCGCCTCCAGGACCGCGCGGCCCGAGAGGTTCATGAACGTGGTGGGCTTGAGGAGCATGCACTTCTCGCCCCCCACCTCCGCGTCCACGGCCAGCCCGGCGAACCTGGCCCGCGGCGCCGCGCCCGGCGCGAAGCGCCTGGCAAGGCGGTCGACCACGTCGAAGCCCGCGTTGTGGCGGGTTCCGGCGTACTCGGGTCCGGGGTTTCCAAGTCCGACGATGAGCTTCATGGCCTGCTCGCTGGCGGTGCATCCTTCGGTGCGTGTCCGTCAGGACATCACTTCTTGGCGTCCGCGCCCTCCTCCTTCTTGGCGGTGAGCACTTCCGGCGCGGCACCGGCGGCAGGCGCGGCGGCCTCGCCCGCGGCGGCCTCTTCCTTCATGAACTGCACGCGGATGACCGCGGCGTTCGCGTCGCTGGCGGCGGTGACGCCGGCCGGCATCTTCAGCTGGCCCACGGTGAGCATCTCGCCCTCCATGTGGCTGAGGTCGGTCTTGATCTCCTCGGGGATGTCGCGCACCTTGCAGGTGACCTCGATCTCCGGCATGTCGTGCGTGACGATCGCGCCGGGCTTCTTGGCCGCCTCGGGCGTGCCGATGAACGACAGGTGCACCTTGACCGTCACCACCTCGTCGAGGTTGACGCGGGCGAGGTCCATGTGGATCACGTTGTCGCCGAGGAACCCGAACTGCAGGTCCTTGACGAGCACCGTGTCGGTGCTGCCGTCATCGAACTTGAGGGCGAGCACGTGCGCGCCGTGCTTGAGGGCGTAGAGGGTGGCATGCTCCTCCACGCTGATCGCCACCGGCGCGGAGCCGTGACCGTAGAGGTTGCAGGGCAGCTGGCCCGCCGCACGGAGGCGGCGCGAATACCGGGTGCCGAGCTTCTCGCGCTTCTTCGCGACGAGGACAGGGGTCTCCTTGGACATTGTTGAATGTCTCCTTTCTTGGTTGGAGCCTGGGTCAGCGCTTCACGCCGATTCCATCGTGGAACATGGCGCTCACGCTCTGGTCATGGTGAATGCGGTGGACGGCCTCGCCGAGGAGCTTGGCCACGGAACGGATGACGAGCTTTCCCTCGAGGGGCTTGAGGCGCTCGCCGCCGGGGATCGTGTCGGTGACGGCGACGCTGGAGATCTCTGGCGCCGCGAGGCGCGCGAAGGCCTGGCCCACGAGCACGGCGTGCGTGCACGCCACCTCGCAGCCGGTGGCGCCTTCCTCCATCACCACGCGCGCGGCCTCGGCCACGGTGCCGGCGGTCGAGATCATGTCGTCGAACATCAGGACGCGCCGGCTGCGTACCTCGCCGATCAGGTTCTTGATGACGACCTTGGACCCGGACTGGCGGCGCTTGTCGATGATGGCCATGTCATAGCCGAGCACGCTGGCGTACATGTTGGCCACCTTGACGTTGCCGATGTCGGGGCTCACCACCACGCACTCGCCGAGCTCGTCCCTGCGCTGCTGGTAGTAGTCGACCAGCACCGGCGAGGCGGTGAGGTGGTCCACCGGGATGTCGAAGAACCCCTGGATCTGCGCGGCGTGCAGGTCGACGCACAGCACGCGGTCGCAGCCGGCCTCGGTGATCAGGTTGGCGCAGAGCTTGGCGGTGATGGGCACGCGGCCCTCGTCCTTGCGGTCCTGGCGCGCGTAGCCGAAGTAGGGGATCACGGCCGTGATCCGCTTGGCGCTCGCGCGGCGCAGGCAGTCGATGAAGACGAGGAGCTCCATCAGGTTGTCGTTCACCGGCAGGCACGTGCTTGCCACGATGAAGCAGTCGCGGCCGCGGACGTCCTCGGCCAGCTTCACGAGCAGCTCGCCGTCGGGGAACTGCACGGTCTCGGCGCGGCCGAGCGGCATGCTGATGTGCTCGCACATGCGCTGCGCCAGGGCGTGGCCGCTGCGCGATGCGAAGATCTTCAGGTGGTCTTGGTCCAGCGTGCTCATGCGCGTGCTCCGGCTGCGGGTGCGGAACGGCTCGAGAGGAAGCCGCTGACCTCGGCCAGCTGCTCCGGCGTGTTGACGCTGAGGACGTCCTCGGGCGGCACGGCGTCGACCACGCTGACGCGCTTGCCGTCCTTGAGCAGGAGCTCGAAGACGTCGGTGATGTAGTACTCGCCGCTCGCGTTCTGGTTGGTGACGCGCCGCAGCGCGTCGAACAGGTCCGCGGTGCGGAAGCAGTAGTAGGAGGGGTTCACCTCGCGCAGCGCCAGCTGCGCGGGCGTGGCGTCCTTCTGCTCGACGATGCGCAGGAAGCCGCCCGCGGCGTCGCGCTCGATGCGGCCGTATCCCGTGGGGTCGGGGATGACCGCGGTGGCGAGCGTTGCCGCCGCGCCGGTGCCGCGGTGCACGGAAAGCAGGGTCTCGAGCGTGCGCGCGCGGATCAGCGGCCCGTCGCCGCAGAGCACCAGCACGTCCTCGCCGAGCGCGCCGCGCTCGAACACCGGGCGTGCCATGTCCACCGCGTGGCCTGTCCCCAGCTGCGGCATCTGCATCACGAACTCGATGCCCGAGTGGCCCGCGAAGTGGCCGCGCACCGTGTCCGCGCCGTGCCCGATCACCAGCACCACCTTGCCGCAGCCGACCGCGCGCGCCGCGTCCGCCACCCACTCGACCATCGGCCGGCCGAGCGCCGGGTGCATGACCTTCGGCAGGTCGCTCTTCATGCGCGTGCCCTTGCCGGCGGCAAGGATGATCGCGCTCTGGGTTCTGCTGTTGCTGGTGGCGTGCTTCATCGGTGGCCTCGGGGCCATCGACGCGTCGGGAGGAACTGGCCCGCTAGGATTCGAACCTAGACAAGCAGGACCAAAACCTGCTGTGCTACCGTTACACCACGGGCCAGTGACTGCGTCGATGGTAGGTGTGCTGCTCTTGCGCGGGGCGCTCTCCAGGGGTTCATCCGTGCGCTGCGCACCCCGGGGGCCGCTGGCGCTTCATCCGTCTTTCGCGGACCGGGATCACCCTGGCCGCGGCACTCCCGAGGCTGCGTCAGCGCGGTCATTGCCGCTTCGCGCTGACCCATGCGGCGCCTGGACTTGCAGTCGCCGACGGCCCGTGTTGGGAGACCGAAAAGGATACCGGGATCCCGCATGGCATGGAAGCCGCCCGGCCTATCCTGCGGGCCATGCCGACCCTCGTTTCCGTCAATCCGGCGACCGGCGAGCCCGTGGGCTCGGTGGAGGCCGCGGCTCCGCCTGATATCGGACACGTGGTGGCCCGCGCCCGCGCCGCGCAGCCGGCCTGGGCGGCGCTGGGGCTTGCCGAGCGGTCCGCGCGCATCAAGGCCGCAGCCGCGGACCTCAAGGCTGCCGCGGACCGTATCGGCGAGCTTGCCACGCTCGAGATGGGGAAGCCGCTCCCCGAAGGCAAGGGCGAGGCCAACCACTGCGCCGATTCGCTCGCCGAGGACGTGGACGAGATCGCCGACGCGCTGGCAACCGAGCTGCTGGAGGACAAGCGCACGCACACCGAGCTGCACCACGACCCCTTCGGCGTGTGCGCCGCCATCACGCCGTGGAACTTCCCGGTGCTCATGCCGATGCAGAGCGTGCTGCCCGCGCTGGTGGCCGGCAACGCGGTGGTGCTCAAGCCGAGCGAGGAGACGCCGCTCTGCGCCGACCTCTGGGCGCGCACGCTCGCCGCGCACCTGCCCGCCGACGTGCTGCAGGCGGTGCACGGGGCGGGCGACGTGGGCCGGGCGCTGGTGCTGGCCGATGTCGACCTCATCGTCTTCACCGGAAGCCGCGCCACGGGCGTGCGCATCATGCAGGACGCGGCCGCGGGCCTGAAGCGCGTGATCCTGGAGCTCGGCGGCAAGGACCCGCTGGTGGTGCTGCCGGACGCCGACCTCGACGCGGCCGCGGCGTTCGCCGTGCGCAACAGCTTCCGCAATGCGGGCCAGGTGTGCGTGAGCACCGAGCGCATCTACGTGCACCGCGACGTTGAGCAGCCCTTCGTCGACCGCGTCCTCGAGCGCACCCGGGCACTCAGGCAGGGCGACGGCCGCGAGCCGGGCGTGAACGTGGGGCCGATGGTCAACGCGCGCCAGAAGCAGAAGGTGCTCGAGCAGGTCGCGAAGGCGCGTGCCGCGGGCGCGCGCGTGCTTGCCGGCGGCGGCGACGCGCCCGGCAACTTCGTCCAGCCCACGGTGCTCGCGGGACTCGACCACGGCATGGACATCATGCGCGAGGAGACCTTCGGCCCCGTCGCGTGCATCATGAGCTTCGGCTCCGACGACGAGGCCGTGCGGCTCGCGAACGACTCGCCCTACGGCCTCGGTGCCGCGGTCTTCGGCGAGCGCGCGCATGCCGAGCGCGTGGCGCGCGCGCTGAACGCGGGCATGATCGGCATCAACCAGGGCTGCGGCGGCGCGGCCGGGACCCCCTGGGTCGGCGCGCGCAACTCGGGCTACGGGTTCCACAGCGGCAAGGCGGGGCACCGGCAGTTCGCGCAGGTGCGCGCCGTGAGCCGCCCGGCGGTGCGCGCCTAGCCCCATGCCGCGGCCGATCACGCCGGAACTGGTGCTGACGGGCTACCTCCGGGGGGCGTTCCCGATGTGCGACCCCGCGAGCGGCCGCGTGGAGTGGTTCACGTGCGACCCGCGCGCGCTCGTGCCGCTCGACGACCGGTTCCGCGTGTCGAAGAGCCTCGCTCGCACCGCGCGCGGCGGGAAGTTCGAGATCCGCGTGGACACGCGGTTCGACCAGGTGGTCGAGGGGTGCGCCCGAGACCGATCGCAGGACAACCGCAGCTGGATCGGCCCCGAGATCCGGCGCGTGTACGGCGAGCTGCACGAGATGGGCTTCGCGCACTGCGTGGAGGCGTGGCGCGACGGCGAACTCGTCGGCGGCCTCTACGGCGTGGCGATCAAGGGCGCGTTCTTCGGCGAGAGCATGTTCAGCCTGCCGGGGAAGGGCACCGACGCAAGCAAGGTGTGCCTCGTGCACCTGGTGGACCGGCTGCGGCGCGGCGGATTCGTGGTGTGCGACAGCCAGTACGCCAACGGCCACATGGCCCGGTTCGGGACCTACGAGATCGCCGCCGCCGAGTACATGTCACTTCTGGAGGACGCGGTCGAGGTCGATGCCCGCTGGGACATCGACGGCGACCCGCTGCGGGGTCGCTGACTTCGAGGCCGCTGACGCACACGCGATCTTCGCGCGCGTCCCGCTGCGCGAGCCGAACGTCATGGCACGCGGCACGAACGCCGTGCGCGCGGTGCGCGCGGGGTCCGCGGCGTGCTCGAAGGACGGCTTTGCAAGCAGCATGAAGTGGGAAGAGGATAGCCCTGCGTCCGGCGGATGCAAGCACCGCACGCAAGTGGCCTTCCGAAATGGAGTTAGGAAGCAGCCCGGCGAGCGAATGCCACAATTATCAGACGTTGAACAGGAAGTGGCACACATCCCCGTCCTGCATCACGTAGGCCTTGCCCTCGGCGCGCATGCGGCCGGCCTCGCGGATGGCCTTCTCGCTCTTGTGCTTCTCGAGATCCCCCACCGAGTAGATCTCGGCGCGGATGAACCCGCGCTCGAAGTCGGTGTGGATCACGCCCGCGGCCTGCGGGGCAGTGGCCCCCTTCAGGACGGTCCAGGCCCGGATCTCCTTGGGGCCCGCGGTGAAGTAGCTCTGCAGTCCGAGCAGCTCATAGGCCGCGCGCGCGACCGAGTGGAGCGCCGGCTCGGTCATGCCGAGGGCCGACAGCATCTCGGCGCGGTCGGCCTCGGACAGCTCGGCGAGCTCGCTCTCGATCTTGGCGCAGACCACCACCACCTTGCCGCCGTTGGCCTTGGCATGCTCGCGCACCCTCTGGACGAGCGGGCCCTGGCCGGTGGGGTCGGTGTCGTCGACGTTGGCCACGAAGAGCACCGGCTTGGCGGTGATCATGCCGAGCGACTTCAGCGCCTTGCGGTCCTCCTCGTCAAGCTGCAGGCTGCGGATCGGGTTGCCGGCGTCCAGGCAGGACTTGCACTTCTGCAGCACGGCCACCTTGGCGATGGCCTCCTTGTCGCCGCTGCGGGCGGTCCGGCCGGCCTTGTCGAGGATGTTCTCGACCACCTGCATGTCGGCCAGCATCAGCTCGGTCTCGATGGTGCCGATGTCGCGGATCGGGTCGACCGAGCCCTCCACGTGGATGATGTCGGCGTTGTCGAAGCACCGGACCACGTGCAGGATGGCGTCCACCTCGCGGATGTGGCTCAGGAACTTGTTGCCGAGGCCCTCGCCCTCGCTGGCGCCGCGGACGATCCCCGCGATGTCGACGAGGCGGATGATGGCCGGGATGACCTTCTGGCTCTGGATGAACGAGTTCAGGGTGGCCAGGCGTCCGTCCGGCACGGAGATCACCCCGACGTTCGGCTCGATGGTGCAGAAGGGGTAGTTGGCCGCCTCGATCCCCGCCGAGGTGAGGGCGTTGAAAAGGGTGCTCTTTCCGACGTTCGGGAGGCCGACGATTCCTGCGTCCATGGGGGGAGGAATGGTACCCTCTCCGCGTGGACGTCCCGCCCCCGCGGGATGCGCGCGGCAGGACGCTGCGCGGCCCCCGGCGGGCTCCCCGCCGAGCACCCAGGCCCCGGTCAGGACGACCATTGGCCCTCGACAGCGACCGCCCATCCCCGCTGCGCGCCACGTCGATGTTCGAGCGACGGATGCTCGTCGTCGGCATCGTGCTGGCGCTTGCGCTCGGCGCGATGTTCACGCGGCTCTTCACGCTTTCCGTGGTGGCCGGCGGCGAGCACCGCGCGCTCGCCGAGAGCCGGCTCGACCGCACGACGCTCCTGCCCACCGTCCGCGGCACCATCACCGACCGCAAGGGGCGCGTTCTCGCGCAGAGCATCCCGAGCTACGACCTGGCGCTCTTCTATCCCGCGATCAACGGCGCGTGGGTCGACGCGCGCGCGGTGGGCGCGGCGCGGCGCGAGGCCGGGCGCGCGGCGTGGAACAAGATGGGGCCCGCCGAGCGCGAGGCCCGCATCCGCGCCAAGCAGCGCGAGCTGCAGGCCGAGCTCGACGCCGTGCTCGCCGCGGCGTCCGCCGCCGCCGAGCTCGCGCGCCCGGAGCTTGCCGCGCGCATGGGCGACGTGCGCACGCAGGTGGAGCGCAAGGCGAACGCCGTGTGGGAGGCGCGGCTGGAGCTCGAGCGCGCCAAGTACGGCGAGGCCGCGGAGGAGCAGTTCGACGCGCGTCCCATCGCCGAGCAGAGCGAGTCGCACGTGATCGCCACGCAGCTTCCCGCCAAGGCGGCGTTCGCGCTGCGCAAGCTGGCGGACGCGCACCCGGGCATCCTCGAGGTGCAGGACAGCACGCGGCGCGTGTACCCGTGGAGCACGGCGAGCATCCAGCTCGACCGCCGCTCGATGCCGCGGCCGCTCCGCGGCGACCCGCTCACGCTCGAGCTCGCGGGCGTGGCGGACCACCTGATCGGCGGCGTGCGCGAGGAGGTGTGGCGCGAGGACCTCGACCGCCGCCCCTTCCGCGCCGTGGGTGCCGACGGCGAGGTGGCGACCGACCTCGGCGGCTACCGGCCCGGCCGCGACATGATCGGGAGCCGCGGCATCGAGCGCACCTACGAGGACCTGCTGCGCGGCACGCGCGGGCGCACGGTGCAGCGGCTCGACACCGGCGACACCACGCGCGCGGAGCCCGCGCGCGGCACCGACATCCAGCTGACGCTCGACATCGCGCTGCAGGCGCACGTGCAGTCGCTCTTCATGCCGCAGGTCGGGCTTGCCATCACGCAGCAGTGGCACCATGGATGGGACGCAAGCGGCGACCCGAAGCCGATCCCGCTCGGCTACCACGTGCCGCTCAACGGCGCGGTGGTGGTGCTCGACGTCGATTCCGCCGAGCTGCTCGCGATGGTGTCCTGGCCCACCATGTCCGCGGGCGAGGCGTTCACCGATGCCGAGCGCACGCAGCGTGCGCCCGCGGTGAACCGCGCGATCGAGTCCGCGCTGCCGCCCGGGTCGATCATCAAGCCCATCGTCTACGTGGGCGCGGTGCGCGGCGGCGTGTTCGGGGCGGACGAGAGGGTCGAGTGCAACGGCCACTACTTCGGCGCCAACGACGCGTTCGGCCGCTGCTGGATCTACCGCAAGCAGTTCAGCTTCGCCACGCACTCGCAGAAGCTCGGCGGCGCGCTCGACGTGGAGCAGGCCATCAGCCGCAGCTGCAACATCTTCTTCTACACGCTCGCCGACCGCATGGGGATCGACGCGCTCACGGCGTGGTACCGCGACTTCGGGCTCGGGCAGCGGCTCGACATCGGCGTGTCCCGGCGCGAGGTGCAGCTTGACGACGCGGGCAACGTGACGGGCGTGCGCATCGCGGGCGAGGCCGCGGGCCACCTGCCGTCCGAGGCCGAGGCCGAGCGCATCCGCCGCAACGGCGACCGCGTGAGCACGGTCATCTCGGGGATCGGGCAGGGGCTCATCACGTGGACCCCGCTGCAGGCGGCGAACGCCTACGCCACGCTCGCGCGCGGCGGGCTGATCCGCGATGCCGACCTCCTGCGCACGCAGGTCTCCGGGCGCGGGCCGCGGCGCACCGGCAACCTGATGCTTGACCCGCACGCGTGCGACCGCGCGCTGGAGGGGCTGCGCCAGGCCGTGGAGGAGACCTACGGCACCGGCCACCACGTGACCTACGAGGACCGTTCCACCGAGAACATCATCAACGCCCCGGGCGTGACCGTGTGGGCCAAGACCGGCACCGCGCAGGCGCCGGCCATCAGGGTCGACGACAACGCCGACGGCACGCCCGACCGCACGGTGACGGGCCTCGAGCACGGCTGGTTCGTGGGCCTCGTGGGCGATGCCGCTCAGGACCGCCCGCGCTATGCCATCGCGGTGGTGCTCGAGCACGGCGGTTCGGGCGGCAAGAGCGCGGGGCCGATCGCAAACCAGGTGATCCGCGCGCTGATCGCCGAGGGCTACCTCGACGGCAACGCCGCGGCGCGGCCGAAGCGCACGGTGCCCACGCCGACGGGCGAGGGATGGGTCGAGCCGACGGGGGGCGCGGGATGACGGTGCTCGTCTCCAACTCGCTGCCGCGCAGCCTGCGCCGCGAACGGGCCACGGACACGCGCGCCTCCAGCCGCGCGTGGATGCACTGGGCGTGGCTGCCGGCTGCCGCGGCGCTCGGGCTGAGCCTGCTGGGCATCGCGGCGATCGGCACCACCGAGCCCGGGCTTGCCAACAGGCAGTTCGGGTTCCTGATGGTCGGGCTGATGATGGCGGGGTTCGTCGGCGCGCAGCACTGGCGCTGGATGCGCCGGTGGGCGTGGTTGCTCTTCGCCGTGAACGTGGCGTGCCTGGCGTTCCTCCTGGTCCCGTTCGTGCCCGATGCGGTGGTCCGGCCGCGCAACGGCGCGCGCCGGTGGATCAACGTGGGGAGCCTCGACTTCCAGCCGAGCGAGCTGGTGAAGCTGACGTGGGTGCTTGCGATGGCCGCGTGGCTGCGCACGACGGCCACGGTGAAGCGCTTCGAGGGCGTGCTGGCCACCATCCTGGTGACCGCGGTGCCGATGGCGCTCATCCTGCTGCAGCCTGACCTCGACAGCGCGGTGCTCTTCGGGCCGACGCTCCTCGTGATGCTCCTTGCCGCGGGGGCGCGGCTCAGGCACCTGGCCATCGTGGCGTGCATCGCGCTGGTCCTGGCGCCGTGCAGCTACCCGTTCCTGCAGAAGCACCAGCGCGACCGCATCGACGCGCTCTTCGCGCAGGTGATGGGCGACACGCGCGTCAACGACGGCATCGGCTTCCAGGCGAATCGTGCGGTGACGCTCGCGGCCGCGGGCGGCGTGGCGGGCGCGGGCAAGGAGGAGGCCGGCACGCTCATCCACTACAACCGACTGCCGGAGGAGCACACCGACATGATCTTCGCCGTGATCGCGTGCCGCTGGGGCATGCTGGGCGCGGTGGCGGTGTGGGTGCTCGGGGCGGCCTACGCGTTCGGCGCGTTCATGGTGGGGCTGCGCGCGGGCACCATGTTCGGGCGGCTGGTGGCCGTGGGCATCGGGTCCATGGTGTTCCTGCAGCTCCTGGTGAACACGGGCATGACCATCGGGCTGCTGCCGGTCACGGGGATGACGCTTCCGTTCGTGAGCTACGGCGGCTCCAGCCTGGTGGCGCTCTGGATCACCACCGCGGTGCTGTTCTCGATCGCAAGCCGCCGCGTTCGCGGATTCGACCTCGACGCGTAGAGTTGCCGTCCGATGACCGCCGTGCTCCCCATTCCTGCCGCCGTGACCGAGGCCCTTGCGGGGATCGGCGTCGAGCTCGATTCCGGCGATGCCGACCGCCTGCGCGGGTACCTCGAGGCGCTGCGGGCGGCGAACGAGCGGTTCAACCTCACCGCGGTGACCGACCCCGCCGACATGTGGGTGCGCCACGTGCAGGACAGCCTGACGCTGGTGCCGTTCCTGGCAAGCGCGGAGGCCAAGCGGGTGATCGACGTGGGGTCGGGCGGCGGGCTGCCCGGGCTGCCGCTTGCCATCGCCATGCCGGACGTGCGCTTCACGCTGCTCGAGGCCACGGGCAAGAAGGCTGCGTTCCTCGAGGAGACGATCGCGGCGCTCGGCATCGCCAACGCGCGCGTCATCAACGAGCGCGCCGAGACGGCCGGGCAGGACCACCACCAGCACCGCGCGCACTACGACGCCGTGGTGGCGCGGGCGGTGGCGCGGCTCAACACGCTTGCCGAGCTGACCGTGCCGTTCGTGCGGGAGGGCGGCTCGGTGCTCCTCATCAAGGGCGGCCAGGCCGCGGACGAGGTGGCCGAGGCCAAGCAGGCGCTGTACCGCCTGCACTCGCAGGTGGTCGACCTGCACCGCACCGCCACGGGAACGGTGGTGGTCATCGAGAAGACGCGTGCCACGCCGCGCAGCTACCCCCGCACGCCGGGCGAGCCGAAGCGAAAGCCGCTGGCATGACCCTCAGCACGGACGTCCTCCTCTCGGACACCGGGGCCATCGCGCGGCGGCTCACGGGGTTCGAGGTTCGTCCGCAGCAGGTGCTGATGGCGGGTGCCGTCGAGCGCGCGTTCGAGGAGCGGCAGCGGCTCTTCGTCGAGGCGGGCACCGGCGTCGGCAAGAGCTTCGCGTACCTGATCCCGGCGATCCGCCGCATCGTCGAGCGCGGCGAGCGCGTGGTGGTGGCCACCAACACCATCAGCCTGCAGGAGCAGCTGATCGAGAAGGACATCCCGCTCCTCAACGCGGTCATCCCCGAGGAGTTCAGCGCGGTGCTCGTCAAGGGCCGAGGCAACTACGTCAGCCTGCGCCGCCTGAAGCTGGCGAGCGAGCGCGAGGCGCGCCTCTTCAGCCACGACGACGATCGCGGCGACCTGCATCGGCTGGAGAGCTGGGCCTACCACACCACGGACGGTTCGCTCGCCACGCTGCCGCAGCTGCCGCGCCCCGAGGTCTGGGACCACGTGCAGAGCGACGCGCACAACTGCATGGGCCGGCGCTGCCCGACGTTCGACAAGTGCTTCTTCCAGGCTGCGCGGCGGCGGATGGAGAACGGCCAGCTCCTCATCACAAACCACGCGCTCTTCTTCGCCGACCTGGCGATGCGCGCGCGCGGCGGCACGCAGGGCGGGGTGCTGCCCAGCTACCACCACGTGATCCTGGACGAGGCGCACGAGATCGAGGACGTGGCCGCGGAGAACTTCGGCATCCGGCTCTCGGAGAGCGGCGTGCGCCACCTGCTGCGGACGCTCTACCAGACCGGCACGGGCCGCGGCTACCTGAGCGCCATGCGCAGCGACGACGGGGCCGACGGCGCCATCGAGGAGTGCATCCGCTCGGTGCGCACCTGCGAGAGCGCGGCCGACCGTCAGTTCGACGCGCTCTGGCGCTGGCACGACGCAAACGGCGGCGGGTCGGGCCGCATGCGCGAGTCGGGCGCGGTGCGCGACGACCTGAGCGCGCCGATGCTGAACCTCGCCGCGGCGCTGCGGCTCCTGCGCGACCGGGTCACGTCCGAGGCGGACCAGTTCGAGCTCAACTCGTACGCGGCGCGCGCGGAGGGCCATGCCAACGCGGCGCGCGACCTCCTGGCGCAGGCGCTCGCCGGCTGCGTGTACTGGGTGGAGACGGGCAAGAAGCGCCGCGGCAACGAGCGGCCGAACGTGACGGTGGTGTGCGCGGCCGTGGACGTCGGGCCGATCCTGCGCGAGCACCTGTTCGCGCAGGAGAAGGGCGTGGTCCTGACGAGCGCCACGCTCGCCACGGGGCAGGGCGACTTCCGCCACGCGGCGGTCCGCCTCGGCTGCGACGACCCGCAGACGATGCAGCTCGGCAGCCCGTTCGACTACGCACGGCTCGTCACCTTCATCGTCGACCGCACGATGCCCGAGCCCGACCACCCCGACTACGAGGACGAGCTCGCGGCGCGCGTGCAGCGGCACGTGGAGGAGACCGACGGCGGCGCGTTCGTGCTGTTCACGAGCTTCCGCACGCTCGACGCGGTGGCCGAGCGCATCGTCGACCGGCTCGTCGACCGCGGGCACCCGCTCCACATCCAGGGGACGGGCGTGCCGCGCAACACGCTGCTGGAGCGGTTCCGCGCAGACGAGCGCAGCGTGCTGTTCGGGGTGTCGAGCTTCTGGCAGGGCGTGGACGTGCGCGGGCGCGCGCTGCGCAACGTGATCATCACGCGGCTTCCGTTCGAGGTGCCGGACCGGCCCATCGTGCAGGCGCGGCACGAGCTGATCGAGGCCCGCGGGGGGCGGCCCTTCTTCGAGGACTCCCTGCCGCGCGCGGTGCTGCGCTTCAAGCAGGGCTTCGGGCGGCTGGTGCGCAGCAGCACCGACGAAGGCCGCGTGGTCGTCCTCGACCCGCGCATCGTCACCAAGCGCTACGGCCGGCTGTTCCTCGACGCGCTGCCCGACGGCGTGGTCGCGCAGGTCGAGCACTAGATTCGCCCGTGGTTAGTTTGGCACCATTTGCTTTCCCCAGGGAGGTCGCGGATCTCCAGGTCGAGGAACTGGTGCCAAACTAGCCAGGGGCGGATTTGCCGAGCATCACGACGGACCGCCGCACGCCGTCCATGTTGCATGCGTCCGGCAGGCGGCCCCACTCGACGAAGCCGCGCGACACGAAGAGCCGAACGCTCGCCTCGTTGTGCGCGAAGCACAGCGCCACGATGCGATCGATGCCGCACTCCGGCGCGCGCGCAAGGAGCGCATCGAGCATCGCGCGCCCGATGCCGCGGCCCATGCGCGCCGGGTCCACGTAGACGCTCACCTCCGCCGTGGGCGCGTACCCCGCGCGCGGCTTGAAGTCGGTGAACGCACCCCATGCCACCGTGCGGCCCGCGACCTCCGCCACCATCACCGGGCGCCGCGCATGATCGCGGTCGTTCCACCACGCCTCCCGCGCGGCCATCTGCTGCGGCACCAGGTCCGCCGTGGCGGACCGCAGCGGCACCGCCGCGTTGTAGATGGCAAGGATGTCCTGCAGGTCGTCGCGCCGCGCGGGGCGAACGGCGATGGAAGGGTCGGCCATGGCGGCAACACCGTACCATTCCCCGTCCTCCCGGCATGTCCTCGCCAACCGCCGTCCTCCCGCGCCGCACCTTCGCGATCATCTCGCACCCGGACGCCGGCAAGACCACGCTGACCGAGAAGCTCCTCCTCTACGGCGGCGCGCTCGACCTCGCCGGGACGGTCACCGCCCGCAAGAACCAGCGCTCGACCACCAGCGACTGGATGGAGCTCGAGCGCCAGCGCGGCATCTCCATCTCCAGCACGGTGCTGCAGTTCGACTACTCGAACTTCCGCATCAACCTGCTGGACACGCCCGGCCACAACGACTTCAGCGAGGACACCTACCGCGTGCTCACGGCGGTCGACGCCGCCATCATGGTGATCGACGCGGGCAAGGGCATCGAGGCACAGACGCGGAAGCTCTTCGACGTCTGCCGCCGCCGCGGCGTGCCCATCTTCACGTTCATGAACAAGTGCGACCGGCCCACGCGCGAGCCGCTCGACCTGATCGACGAGCTCGAGCGCGTCCTCGGCATCGCGCCGTTCCCGGTGAACTGGCCGCTCGGCGACGGCCCGAAGTTCCGCGGCGTCTACGACCGGCTGGCGAAGCGGGTGCACCTCTTCGAGCGCACGCGCATGAACGCGTTCGTCGCGCCGGTGTCCGTGCTCGGCATGGACGACCCGGCCGTGGCCGCGCAGGTGGACCCCGAGGTCTATGCCAAGGGCCGCGACGAGATCGAGCTCCTCGGCGGGCTCGGCGACAGCTTCGACCCCGCGCGCGTGCACGCGGGCGAGCTGACCCCCGTCTACTTCGGCAGCGCGATGAACAACTTCGGCGTGCAGCTGCTCCTCGACGGCTTCCTCGCCAACTCGCTCGGCCCGGGCTTGCGACGATCCGGCGACCGCATGATCGAGCCCTCGAACCCCGCGTTCAGCGGCTTCGTCTTCAAGATCCAGGCCAACATGGACCCGCGCCACCGCGACCGCATCGCCTTCGTACGCGTGGTAAGCGTCACCTTCGAGCGCGAGATGACCGTCACCCACGTGCAGGGCGACCGCAAGATCAAGCTGAACAACGCGCAGCGCCTCTTCGGCCGCGACCGCGAGACGGTGGAGGACGGCTACCCGGGCGACGTGGTCGGTCTGGTGGGCCACGACGCGCTGGGGATCGGCGACACGCTCTCGACCGACCGCACGATCCGGTTCAACGAGATGCCGACCTTCGTGCCCGAGGTCTTCAGCTACATCCACAACCCAAGCCCCGGCAACTCGAAGAAGTACACGCTCGGCGTGAAGCAGCTGCTGCAGGAGGGCGTGGTGCGCGAGTTCACCTTGCTCACCGGTCCCGACGGCATCATCCGCCGGCCGATCCTGGCGGCGGTGGGCCCGCTGCAGTTCGAGGTGCTGCAGGCGCGCCTGCAGAGCGAGTACAGCGCCGAGTGCCGCATCGAGCCGACCCGCTGGAAGGTGGCCCGCTGGTGGCGCAAGGAAGGCGCTCCCGCCGACTGGAAGCCCGAGGTGCTGAGCGACGCCACCCTCTGCGAGGATCACGAGGGCAGGGCGATGATCCTGTTCCCGGACGAGTGGCCCATGCGCTACTTCCAGCAGAAGAACCAAGGCGTGGAGTTGTCGACCGTGCCGTTCACGGGCAGGTGACCTGTCGGCGCCCGCCCGCTGCCCGCCGCCCGCTGCCCGCCCCCCCACGCGCCCGCCGCCCGCCCCCCCACGCGCCCGCCCGCTACGCCGCCGCGCGCCGCATGAAGCGGCGGAGCTTGCGCACCCGCTCTGGGTCCATCGCGTGCTCGAGCATTCCCTCGAGCGTGCGCGCGAGCTCGCCTTCCGTGATCGGTCCCGGGCCCGCCGCGGCCGCAGCGCATGCAACGCCCGTGCCGCGCAGCAGTGCCACGCTGCTTGCCGCCTGCAGCGACCGCACCTTGAAGGTGACCGCGAAGCGCGCAAGCTCCGCGAGCGCCGCCGGGACGATGCCGACCCCCGCACGCCGGAACGCGCGCCCGAGCCGTGCGGCCTCGGTGTGCGCGTTGCGCTGCGTGAAGAACTGCAGCTGCACCCAGCGGTGCAGGGCGGAGTCGCTCGGCACGTGCGTGCGCGAGGTCAGGATCACCGTGAAGTCGCCGTAGGCCCTGGCGGGCTTGCCGCGCGCGGGGCGCTTCCACTTCTCGCCTTCAATCTGCCGCATCAGGTCGCGCATGGTGGTGTCGCGCACCGATTCCCGGCCATCCACCGCGCGGGCAAGGTCGGCGAGCGCGTTCGGCGTGACGGTGTCGATCCCGCTCACGAGCAGCACCGCGCCGTCGGGAATGCCCTTGAGGGCCGCGTGCAGCGCGTCAGACCCGTTGATGTGCAGCATCTCCAGCGCATGGAACGGCGCGGCCATGTCGGCGGCGATCGCCTGCGCGATCAGGCGCTTGGAGCTGTCCGCCGGGCCCACGAGCAGCGTGTGCGGGAACCGCATGCGCGCCGCGAGGCAGTGCTCGACCACCGCGGACGCCGTCTGCGCCAGCGCCGGGCACTCCGCGAGGTGCGTCAGCGTGTTGGCCGCGAAGTCCTCGTGCGTCAGCATGCGCCCGGGGAGGGCGGCAGCGGCAACGGCCGTGGCCTGGCCCCCGGCGTCACCGGCAGCAGGGGCGGGCTCGGTCGCGGGAACCTCGCCGCGTGCGGCCGCGCCCGCCGCCGGCGTGCCCGGCGCCGTGGCCTTCTTGGTGCGTCGCGTGCGCTTGCCGGCCCCGTCGGGGCGGCGATCTTCGGGCTGGCCGAAGCCTGGGAACAGTCCGGACTCGTCCATGAGTCGCTCCTTGCAATGTGCTGCGTCGTGCGTGCGGCGGCGCGTCCTGCGTCCAACGTCCTGCGTGCCGTGAGCGCGCGAGAATAGGACCGCCCTCGGCGCGATCAAGCGGAATCCGCATGGAAGCGCAGATTCCGGAACGCCCCGCCGAGCACCCCAACTAATGGGGCTCGCGGGTCGCCCGAACCACAACGCGGCCCTTCTCGTCCACGTCGATCCGCGGGGCCGGCCGCACGGGCAGGGTGAGCGCGTAGCGGACGTACCGCCGCTCGCCGGTGCGGAGCAGCGCGCCTGCCTCCGCGAGCTCCGAAAGGTCGCGCGTGGCGGTCGCCGGGCTTGCGCGCGTGAGCGCCACGTACTTGCCAGCCGTCATGCCGCCCTCGAAGCCCGCGGTGCCGGGTTCCATCATGCGAAGCAGCGCCTTCTCCTGCCGCACGTTGAGCTGCTGCCCGAGCCGAGCGAGGAGTCGCGCCTTGGCAAGCACGAACTCCACCTCGGCCGCGGCGCGTGCCTGTGCCTGCAGCACCGCGCCCGCGAACCACCGTAGCCACGCGGTTGCCTCCATCCCGCGGCTTGCTGCCGCAAGTGCGGCGTAGTACTCGGCGCGGCGGGCCAGGATCACCGGCGATATCGCGGTGAGGGACGGATGCTCCATCGACTGCGCCAGCGCCTTCTCGCTGATCGCGCGGCCAAGGCGGCCGTTGCCGTCGGCGAATGGATGCACGCTCTCGAACCACAAGTGCGCGAGGCCCGCACGCGCCAGCGGCCCCAGCCGCGCGTTCCCTGCCGGGGCGCGTCCCCCGTTGAACCACGCGAGAAACCGGGCCATTTCCGCCGGAACGCGCGTCGAAGGCGGTGCCTCGAAATGCACGGTCGGCCGGTCGAGCCGTCCGCTCACCACCTGCATGGGTTCGCGCCGCGTTCGCCAGCGCCCGACGTCGGGAAGGTCCTTGCGCCCACGCATGACCAGCGCATGCCAGCGGCACAGGGTTGTCTCGTCGAGCTCAAGCGCAAACGTTCGGCATACGTCCACCAGCAGCTCGGACACGCCGCGCTCGGCATCGCCGGCCTTCGGATCGGGCACTCCCAGGCTCAGCGCTCGTCGCACTGACGACTGCACGCTGGCGCGGTCGAGCACCTCACCCTCGATGGTGGACGTGGTGATGGCCTCGTCCACCACGCGCTCGACCATGACGCGCTCCTCCTCGCCCGGCTCCACCCGGCGCACGCGTGCGAGCAGCGCACCGCACCCGGCCGCGAACCGCTCCTCCGCGGCATCGAGCACCGCGGCATCGAACCGCAGCCGCGGCCACTCCGCCCGTTGCCAGTTCCAGCGCTCCATGGCGCTTCAGTCTATCGATCAAAATGAGCGATGCAACGAGTTTCTATCGATCACGCGACGTCCCTCGCCACCCGAAACCCCGCGTTCTGACGCCGGTACTCAGGAATGCGCACCAACCGAGAGGCGCACCGGCAGCTGTGCGCGTGGTTTCCCCACGATCCGCCGCGCAGCACCGTCTGCACGCGCACGTCGCCGTTCATCACGACCCGAGAAGGGTGCGCCGAGCACCACTCCCAGACATTGCCGAGCATCTCGTGGAAGCCCCAGCGGTTCGGCGGCAGGCTGCCGGCCGGCACCGGCATGCGCCGGTTCGGGCCGGGGGCGCCGCCGGGGTAGGGGTGGACTCCGTTGTAGTTCACCGCATGCGCATCAAGCTGGTCCGCGTGGCTGAAGGGCGTCTCGGACCCGGCCCGGCATGCGTACTCCCACTCGGACTCGCGCGGAAACCGGAACCCCGGGCCCATCGACCGCAGGAACTCGATGCAGTCCCAGGCCGAGACGTTGTCGACCGGCAGCGCCGCGCCCTGGTGCACGCTCGGGTTGGTGCCGGTCACCCGCTCCCATTGCGACTGCGTGACGGGCGCCTCGCCCAGGTAGAACGGCCGGCCGAGCACTTCCGTCGCGATCTCGTCGCCGTCCTGGTGGCCGTACTCGAGCGCCGTGGATCCGATGATCACGGTGGCCCGCGGGCAGAGCAGGAACACCATGCCGGTGGCCTTGTCCTGCACGCGCCAGGGCAACCCCGTTGCCGCAACGGCCTTCAGGTGCGACAGTTGCATCGGCCCCTCGCGCGGCGGTTGCGCCGCGAGGACGGTTAACTCCCAGGCTCCGGAAGGGGCGGGTGGCATGGGTGCGGGGTGCAGCACTGACTACGCAGGGGCATCGGCCGGGGATGCATCCACCATCCGGCGGGCGGCATCCGCAATCATCGCCCGTGTCGCGGCTCGGACCCTGCCGATGACTGACGAGCGCCAGCGCAGCGTCGCGACATGGAGCTCGGCCATGCGGATGCACTCCTCCGCCTCGCACTCCCCTCGAACCTCGGTCAGTCTGGACTCCTTGTCAGCGGCGCGCTTCCAGCGATCGAGGATCTCCTCGGCCGTCGGGAGCGCCGACGCGAGGTCGCGGCGTTCGCACGACTCCGCTGTTGCGATGGGGTCGACAATGCCCGAAAGCACCGTGGTGCATCCGAGCAACTCCTCCATCTGCGCGAAGTCTGCCCTTTGGGGCCCGCAGTGCGGCCCGATCAGGCCCGTGATCTTCGAGTACCACGTGTGCTCGAGCCGAGCAGGCGTGACCATGACAAGCACCGATGCCTCGCGCAGATTGCGTGCTCGTGCCGACCGCAGCCACTCGATGCCGTCCCTCGTTGCTCCAAACTCCACAGCCCGCTCGATGGGCACCTGTCGAAGTCGCTCGGCGACGGCCCTCGCCTGAATCGCCGTGGCGAGCCGGTTGGACCATCGGCGGGCAATGTCGTCGGTGTATCGCACCGTGAAGGCGTTGCTCTCGGCCGGGACCTTCGCACTGGCCAGGCGCTTGCGCGCGCCAGACCGGTCGGCCGCCTGTTCCGCGTCCAACTGGCGCTCGACCTCGTCATAGCTGCTCTTCGCCTCGTCTGCGACCCGTCGAGCCGCGCGCTCCGAAGCTGATCCCCGAAAGAGCCGCTGGAATGTCGAGCCGCGCAGCGGTGTCCACTCGTGTCGCGACAGCCTTGCCTCGCTGGGTTCGGGAACATCGTCAAGCAGCCTGTGGACCAGCTCGATGACTGAGTCTTGTTGTGCCATGGGGGCCTCCGGATCTCCGCGAAGTCTATCGATCCACGGATGCCCGAACGGCCTGCTCCGGCGCCGCGTCCCAGCCCATGGACCCAGCCCGTGGACTCAGCCCGCCGCCTTCGCCCACCGCTCCCGCAGCGCAGCGGCCGTCGTCCCCGGGTCGCGTGCGCTCCAGCGGTCGCCGTCGCGCGAGGCGGCGCCGAGGCGCTCGAGCTTGGCCAGCGCGTCGTCCACCTCGAAGTCGCATGCCTTCCCCAGGTGGCCGGCCAGCCAGCGTTCGATGCGTTCGTCGAGTTCCTGCTCGGTGGCCGGGCCGGACTTCACCAGGAACGCCCACGCGAGCAGGGCTTCCTTGGCCTCCTCCTCGAAGGCCTCGTCGACCACGCGCAGGAAGGCGCCGGACTCGCTGTCGAGCGTCTGGAAGTAGAGCGTCTGCGAGTGCGCGTTGGCGTACTCCAGCCGGCGCTTCTGGTACTTGGTCCACGCGCCCATGGTGATGCCGAGGAGCGTGAACGAGCCCGCCGCCACCAGCCCCCAGCCGCCCGCGGCCACCGGGTGCTCCTGCTGCAGGCCGAGCCAGAACTTCACCAGCCCGATGATGGCCGTCAGCGAAAGGAGCACCTTGGACGCGGCCATGATGACGCTCACCGCCGCCGGCACGAACACCGTGGCCTGGTCGATGCGCCGCATGCGAAGCCGCGTGTTCGGGAGCAGCATCTCCAGGTCCGGCACCGGGATGCCGCGGAACAGCTTGAGCATCAGCGGGGCGGGGCGCAGCTGCGCGCCGCCGTGGCCCTTGAGCTTCGCCTTGTCCAGTTCCGCCGGGTTCATGCAGCTGAACACGAACACCCGCTCGAGCACGTCGAACTCCACCGGTCGCTTGACGAGCCCGAACAGCCTGCGGAGCACCTCGCGCCGCCGCTCCTTGCCGCGGGCGTACATGTGCAGCGCGCGGAACGCGGCCATGTTCACCTCGATGCGCACGGCCGAGAGCGCCTGCGACTCGAACGCCTCGCGCAGCTCCGCGTCCGCGATCTGCCGGTAGTTGGCGCGCTCGAGCAGTTCCTGCAGCGCGGCCACGAACCGTCCGTACTCGGGCGAGGCCGGATCGCCGCCTGCCGCGACGGTGGCATTGTGCAGGCTCTTCAGCGTGTCCCCGCGGACGCAGGCTTCCAGCCGCAGGAGCGCAACCAGCAGCCCGCCCGCCGCGGCAACCGGCGTTGCCTCGCCCGCGAGCCCGTCCTTCGCAAGCCACCCGCGCACGCGCTCGAGCGACGCGGGGATGGAGTGGTCGGAGGGCGGGAGAGCGGCCATGGAGGGCGGGAATCGTAGCGGTTTGCTCGGGTCCCTCGTGGGCGCTTGCTCCGGCGGCATCAGCCCCTCGCGAGGGACTTCGGAAGCACGAGCACGTGCTCGGCGCGAGCCGCCTTGCGCAAACTGGCATCGAGTGTCACGAGCGGCTTCGCCTGGCGCACGCTCAGTTCGAGGTACGAGGCGTCATAGGTCGACAGGTCGTGAGCTGCGGCGAGGCTCGCGACGCGAAGCACCCGATCGCCCGAACTCTGGATATCGAAGGCCCATGGGTAGCCCAGGAACATCCGGACGCAGCGCTCCGTGTCGCCGTGATCAAGCCGCTGTCGAACCACGGCAGCCCGGAGGCCGTTGGTGACCTCGTAGGGCAGGAGCGCCGGCGCGACAAGGGAGTCGCACTCCTCGATTGCTCGGAACACGACGCGCCCGTCCGGCTCTCGCAGCAGGATCGCGAGTATCGCGGAGGAGTCCACGATCATCACGGTCGGCCTCGCTTCGACTCCTCCAGGATCTTCCGGAACTCAGCGCGAGTGACACCGGGGCCACGGTCAAGCCACTTCCGTGATGCCTCGCGCCAGTCCTCGTCCTCCGGCGGCTTCGTGATCTCGTCGTACCGGGCGGCGCCCATGATGATCGCGATGCGCTGGCCGCGCCGGAGCACGACGACCTCGTCGCCATGCTCCGCGAGCCGGAGCAACTCTGAGAGCTTCGTCTTCGCCTCGAAGGAGCCGACTTGGTGGACCATACAACTAGTTTAGTCAACCAGTTTGGAAAGTCAACGGGATTCGCGCACGTCGCCGGTTGGCATCGTGCCCATCGTTCCAGCGCCCCTCACCTCCCCGGCGCGTCCCCCGCCATGCCGGGCACCGCGACCGTCCCGTCCGCGAACGTGCCGGCCGACAGGCGCACGCGGCGCTGGGCGTCGGCGAACGCCAGCACCGCGTCGCCGCCGTTGGAGCGCATCGCGATGCGCGTGGCGCCGGCCTCGTCGAGCACCGTGATGGCGGCCACCGGGCGAGCGCCGGGCGCTTCGGCCGCGGCGTTGCCGGTGGTTCCGACGGTGATCCGGGGGCGGCCGGCCGTGTCGACGCACGCGAGGTGCGCCTCGCCGCCCGCGCCCGTTCCGAGCGCCAGGCGGGTCTGGCCCGAGGGGTCCGCGAGCATCATGCCCGCGGATCCGTCGGCGCGCGCGGCCACCATAACGCGGCGCACTTGCCCGCTGTCGAGCCACTCGAGCATCGCTTCCCCGGAAGGGCTCACCGATGCCACGATGCGCGGCGTTCCGCTCGCGCCCATGATGACGAGTCGCTCGCAGCGGACGGTGCCGTCCGGCGAGAGCATGCCTTCGAGCCGCGCGATCCGTGCGGCGAGCCCTGGGTCGAGTTGCGCCTGGTCCTTGTGTTCCACGAAGTCCCCGAGAAGCGGTGCGATCCGCGGCCCTGCCGCACGCCCCCGGCGGACCGGTTGCGGCACCCGGCACGAGCTGGGTGCGCGGGAACTATCGCCGAGGGCGGGGAAGCATGAACTTCACCGCGCGGGGCGGTTGGCGGAATTCGTGGCGGCCGGGCCCGCCCCAATCGGCCCCATGCCGATTCGCCCTCGCGCCATTCCCACGCCGATAGTCCTTCGGTGACCGTCCGCATGGACCGCCGATGTGCCCTCCGAGCGTCCCTCGCGGCGGTGGCGTTCCCGACCATCCTGCTTCGTCCGCGGGTCGCCGCCGCGTGCATCGCGCCCGAGCGCGGCGTGCGCGGTCCAGCCGCGGCACCATCCGCCTCACCCACATCCGCGCTCGCCGCCTCGCTCGCGCGCGCCGTGGCATGCCCGGTCTCCGGGCCCGGATCCCCTGCCTTCGACGCCTTGCGCACGAGTTGGAACGGATGCTGGCAGTCGCAGCCCGTTGCCATCGCGCACCCGCGCACTGCGGCGGATGTCGCCGCCATCGTCCGCTGGTCGCGCGCCGAGGGCGTCGCGCTGCGCATCCGATCGGGCGGCCACAGCTTCATCGGCGACTCGCTGTGCGACGGCGTCATCGTCGACATGTCCGCGCTCTCGGCCACTGCGCCCGGGACGGCCGAGGGCACGGTGCGCATCGGCGGCGGGGCGCTGCTTGGCGATGTCGCACGCGCGCTCTATCACCGCCACGGACGCAGCACCTGCACGCTTGGAACCTGCGACTCGGTGGGGCTCGGCGGGCTGCTCCTCGGCGGCGGCTTCAACGGCATGTCGCGCGTGCACGGGCTGACGATCGACGCGCTGCGCTCGGCGGAGGTGGTGCTTGCCGATGGCCGCGTCGTGACCACCGACGAAGGCACCATGCCCGAGCTGTTCTGGGCGCTGCGCGGCGGTGGTGCATCCTTCGGTGCGGTGACGGAGGTGACGCTCCAGGCGCGACCGTGGCGCGCAACGCACACTGCCGCGCAGCATTGGCCGTGGGCGTGGGCCGCCGAGGTGTTCCTTGCGTGGTCGGCCTTCATCGATTCGCTGCCGGCGGATGCGTCGAGCAGCCTCGTGTGGAGCACCTCGGGCACCCCGCGAAGTTCGAGCATCCGCACGCTCGTGCGGAGCGAGCGCGGCCCCGATCACGCGGTGAAGCTCGCCGCCGCGCTGGAGCGTTCCGTCGGTACCGCGCCCGCGCGCACCGCGCGCTCCCAGGCCACGCCGCCCTCCGATGCTGCCACGCCCCGGGTTGCGCGCCCGCGCTCGGCGAACTCCTCGGTGTTCGCGACGCTTCCCGCGACCAAAGCGGTGGCCGCGCGCATCGCCGCGGCCCTCGGCGACCGCCTGAGCTCGCGCGCTGACTTCGGCGGGAGCACCTGCATGCTCATCTGCAATGCGTTCGGCGGCGCGGTGGCCAAGGCATCTCCGGGCGCAACCGCATTCGCGCACCGCGGTGCCCGGTTCCTTGCCGAGTTCGCCGCGGAGTGGCCGGCGGAGCGCGCGGACCCCGGCGTCGATGCCGCCAATCGCGCATGGGTCCGCGGACTCTCCGATGCCGTGCGCCCGGCAATGGGGCAGGGCAGCTACCTCAACTACGCCGACGCCGGCATGGCCGACTGGCGCCGCGCGTACTGGGGCACCAACCTCGCACGGCTCGAGGCGGTCAAGGCGGCTGTCGATCCGGGACGAGTGTTCGGGGGGAAGCAGGTGGTGTGAGTTTCCCAGTGGTACACCCCCCACATGGACCGGGCCACTCCCATACTCCTCCTCGCCGCGAGCATCGTCCCCGTTGCGCTGATCTTCCTGTGGCTCTACTTCCGCGACCGGTTGCGCGAACCCGCTGGCGTGGTGCTCCTGACCCTCTTCTTCGGCGTGCTGATCGCGGCGCCGGCGATGGCGCTGGAGATCGGCATGATGAAGCTCGGCGTCATGCTGGGTCTGACGCTGCAATCGGGCACGGAGACGCTCCTGCATGCGGGCTTCAATGCGTTCGCGGTGGCTGCGCTGGTGGAGGAGGCGCTGAAGTTCGGGGTGCTCTGGTTCTATGCCGCCCGGCGCGACGCGTTCGACGAGCCGATGGACGGGATCGTGTACGGCTCGGCCGCGGGGCTTGGGTTCGCGGGCATCGAGAACGTGCTCTACGTGATGAGCAACTGGATGGGCGACGACGGCTCCGTGGGCAAGTCGCTGACTGTGGCCACCATGCGCGCGCTCACGGCAGTGCCCATGCATGCGGCCTTCGGCGTGGTGATGGGGGCCTGCATCGGCGTGGCGCGCTTCACGCCGCAGCGCCGCTTCCTGTGGATCGCGCTGGGGCTTGCCGGCGCCATCGGCCTGCACGGCTTCTACAACTTCACACTGATGTCGATGAACGCGATGGACGCCCAGGACAGCGGCATGGGCGTGGGCCTGTCGTTCCTGGGGACGGCCGCCGCGCTGGCGGCGAGCGTCATGGTCTCGGTGCTTGCACTTGCGCGCCTGCGC